>Ga0210059_1001481_pt1 | contig 35367 bp, 18 predicted proteins | sample Ectturendosymbi2_FD_188042 | JGI IMG/M metagenome (GOLD analysis project Ga0210059, IMG submission 188042) | Ecteinascidia turbinata endosymbiont from Florida, USA - Sample 2 (SPAdes) (version 2) | ecosystem: Host-associated > Tunicates > Ascidians > Unclassified | place: Key West, Florida... | reverse complement strand
ACTCATTTGTACCTTGTATGCAAATTAATTTCAGTAAAATCCAGCGCACAAAGCATGTTCAGTGGTTTTCCAGCGAACCTGAACGCCGAGACATACTTGCGCCTTGAAAGAAGTGCTTGGGCAAAACACCGCTATCTATGTTTCCAACAATGCGGAACCAAGTCATAAGCCTAGAACCACTGACGCGTGCGAAGAACGTAGCTCAGACAGCTCTGCTGTCTGCTGGTCTTTTGGAAATTTGCTGTGCTGATCTGTGACGAAACCTCACGTGACGAGGGTAACCGGCGCTTGGGGCAAGAGACGATTTCAGCGCCCCAATTTTGAAGAAAAACTTGCTTAATTTTACGTCCTTCGTGAAATGGCCATCGACTAGTCCTTTGATCGCACTGTTTCACAAGATATTTCACTTGTCTTATAATAGATAAAGAGACTTTTGAGTTTTTACTGCAAACACTCGTCGCAGAGAAAAGCTTGTCATTCCGAAACGGTGTAACGGACGATACAAGCAGATTCCCAATCTCATACATGTGTTGTGCTGCAGTAATCACATGGTCTTTAGAACAGTTTTCAGGTACTACACAAGTACACAGTAATTTGCTATGCTAAAAAACAAAAAATGTATGCTGCAATTTGCAATGCAGGCTTTCAACGGTAGACTATGCCTATGGTTCTCAAACGATGCGTCGCGACGCCCTGGTGCGTCGTTTTAGTTTTCCAAGGGCGTCGAACAAAAGTAAATTCAGTGCAGTTTTAATTATTGAGCTAATAACTGTAAAACTCAGTGCAGTTATATAACTTTACCAAAGAACAGTTTTGTTCAAGCGGGATTATGCTGACAGTACGTGGAGAAGTTCAAGTTCCTTGGGGTGGTATTTACGAGTGACGGAAGGCGGAGCGAGGAGATTGATACACGGATTGGTAAAACTAACGCAGTTCAGCGTGAGCTTTATCGCTCTATGGTCACAAAACGGGAGCTTTCAAACACTGCAAAGCTGTCAGTTTTTCAATCGGTCTTTGTTCCGATCCTTGCCTACGGTCACGAATCTTGGGTTATGATTGAAAAAATATTATCTCAGGTGCAAGCGGCAGAAATAGGATTTTTGCGAATGGTACACATTGTGACATTTCGCGACAAGCGCACAGCTGTGAGATTCGCAGAGCCCTGAATTTCGAACCACGTCTCCTCCGAATCGAGAGATCCCAGTTACGTTGGTTCGGCCATGTGTCCAGAATGCCCCACGAAAGACTGGCGAGGCAAGTCCTGCTGGCTTAAACCACGGGAAAGCGGCCCAGAGGTCGTCCAAGGACCACGTGGAGTGATCACATCTCCGACCTTGCTTGGTCCCGTCTTGGTGTGGAGCCAGCAGAATCATGTGGAGCCAACAGCTTTGGCAAAAAGCGCTAACCAATAGTTATCCTTTCGCCGTGTCGTATTTATGCGAAACAGGATTTTCTGCCATAGCCACGATTAAAAACCAAATATCGATAACGAATAAACCTGGAGAGGTAAATGCGGGTGATAGTTTCACAAATTTTTTCAAGATTTGACTAAATCAAGGGTTCTCAACCTTTTTCCGTTAAGTACCCCCGAATCATGAAACAATCAACCCGAACCCCCAGTAAGCTGACACTAAATTAATTGACTAGCAGTTAGTAACTAACAAATTTCCTCTAGTGCAGAATATTAAAAAATAGCAATACATGAAAACTCAACTGCCATCCAAGTCCCCTGGAAATCTTCGCGTGGGTGTGAAACCCTGAGGTTCGCGAACCCCTGGACTAAATAGTGAAAATAAGCAAGCTCACACATCACATTAAATGATGCATATTTCTTTTTTTTCATCAATAAGTAAAGCTTTTATTATGTATGTCTTTAATAAATTCTTATTACTGGTGCGTCGCAAGTTCAGCAAATTTTCCAAAGGCGTTGCAACGAGAAAAGTTTGAGAACCACTGGGCTATGCGACGGTTTTGTGTTTCAGCTTCGTCACACCCAAATGCATGCATACTCCAACTGGAGAAATGTGGACGGTAGGAACTAGAACTACGAACACCACCAAATTTGTTAGCGCGGTGGTTTACCGTTAAAAGTTTTCGTTTTTCTGACATTGGCGTGTGACAAACATCAACAAAAAAGTACCTGGGGCTACGGCCGTGTCAGGGATATTGATTCTCGAAGTCTGAGATCTAATTTGAAATTCATTTTTCTTGCTTTGGATGAAGCGAACTCGCCAATTGCTTGATCACAATTACGTTAATACAATGTTTCTTTTTCAATGTCAAGCAGGGATAAATCGTCACGGCGATTTTGCCCCACTAGAAGACCTCAAATATGTCAAAATAAGCTTCAGTTTGTTGAATGAACGTTCACAGTTAGCGATTGATACAGGCACAGACTGCAAGACAAAATAATTTGCAAAGCAACGCGAAGATTTGGAAATGCATCATCGCCATACGACATTATATCAACTTTAAAATGTCCAAGGCTGTGTGGTGTCTCGTGTTTGTACCACTTCGTGCCAACACCCTGCAGTTACAAATCATGTTGCACAGTTCAGTATCATTTAGATTGGAACAGTAAAACCTACTCAGTGTGGTGCATTGATCTCCAAGACTGTTGTCCACGTTTTCCTTGCCAAGCAAAGTTCCGTATTCAATAAGATGCCAAATCGTGTTGAGTCTTCTAACAAGTGAACCCGCTACCCATTTTCTGTATAATACGATCCACAAAACGTTTCATTACTCTTTTATTTTCTTTTTCTGCGGATAAACCTTCGTTTCGTTATTTTACTTCGCCGCATCTCCTCTGGTTTGTAGTGTTTCGTGGTTGTCTTCAGACATGGTTTCCAATAACTCGACTACTTCGTCTTTAGGCCTTGATAAAACGCTTTCACAGCTTCAAACTTCAAGCTCCAACGAGTGACGGATTCTTGCTTGACTGCAAGAGAAAGGATATGCTTCATTCTTTGCCATCGCTGAGTTGAACAAGAAAAATACCTATAAAAACTTGCAACACCTGAAAAGTGTCACCAGTTCTGATTCCTGTGAAGTTCGATGAACTTCCACTAAGTTCAAACTGCGGTTGTCACAGTTGACAAATACTGTACAGCCCACGAAGGTATACCCAGAATTCTCATTTGTACTCCCAATATGTGGCCAGGCATGACGGCAGCATTGCCATCAGTGTTGCCAGTTGGACGGTTTTCCCGCACAATTGGGCTGGTTTTTTCGTTGGGTTGCGGGAAATTTTTTGCTGTTGCGGGTTGCAGTTTTTTGGGCTAGTTTTGTCAAAATTCATGCGGCTATTTGGGCTGTTTTTGCTAAACAATTTTTTTATCATAGAGTATAGTTTTTGTCGATTTTGCTAAGGTAGTGAGAATTGTTTTGACTTGAAGCAATGTGACGCCGGTTTTTCATTTCGTTTCTGTTTTTTTGATGTAAAAAAAGAATCAATATACTAAGTCTCGAGATCACGTGATCGTTTGTGTGTGATCGCACGGGCAACAGTGTTGATCGCATTCTGACTGGACAAGGAGGTGGTTTGTAGTGGTCGCATCATACCAGGGGCGGATCCAGCCAGGAAGTTTAGGGGGGGGGCGATTTCAGCAATATTTGGCAGTCAAGTCTCATAACAGCTTCGCTGCTGTAAGAGAGATAAATCGCTGCTGTAAGATAAATATACTTTGCAAAACTGCTGTAACAAAACAATTTAAAAAATGGACGACAAATAGCCTTACATCGCGAATGTTCTTTTCCGAATTGTACAAAATCATAATGAATAAAGTTACTTTTTTAGGTTTCAGGGGGGGCTATCGCCCCAGTCGCCCCCCTAGATCCGCCCCTGTATCATACAGTCCATTACTGTGGTTGGTAATCGATACTACGAGTAAATCTTATACGCATGCAAGACGTAGTCACAATAGTCAATTACCACAGGAAAAATAGTCACAGCACAACTCGTTATGTTCGTTTGTGCGGAGAGAGTGACGGCATTACTAATGCTTTTGCTGTAGGCGAAAGTGCGCGCCACTGTTAATTTAGTTAAACAGCCGTGTACAAGTATCGGAGTGTGATAAAGGATTTGATGCAAGCAGTGGTTCTTATCCTTTTTTCTACCACGTCTCCCTTAAGTAATTGTTCTTTGTTTCAATTCAAGCTCCTGACTTCAAATAGGCTGTAAAACTAATGCATGTATTGGCATAAGTATTGATCAAACTTTCCATATTGTAGGGCGCATAAGGGCTTGCGCCCCCATGGAAATTTACTGACGCCCCGTGAGCGGGAGCACCCGCCAGTTAAGAACCACTGACATGAAGCTTTTTCAGGTAAATGGGCCCACTAAGCAAGCGATACACCTATTGCGAAAATGAGAAAAGGATGTCAAGTTGAATGGTTGGATACACCAAACACTTACAGATAAAAAAACTTATTTTAAATACTGCTGATGTGAAAGAAGAGCACATTACAATAACGTAAATTTTAAAGAATCATTTTACAACTGCTAAACGCATTAAAAAATGCATCTCCATTGCCATCTAGGCGCAGTAGGGCCGTAATAGCGTATATGATAGTGTTAAATCTGCAGATTTATCCTACAAATCGCTGCGCATATTGCTTGCCATTCTGGTATAAATGATGCAAGCCCACATCACCCTAAAGAATTACTAGGCTGTATATCAGATCAAACATATTCCATTTTAGTTTCACGAATTGAAGTTGTATTCTCAAATTGCAAAAGATAAAGAAAACAGGAAACTTTCTCTTTATCCCCGAAAGCACATGCTTGATATACTATAGTATGCATCGGGTTTGCTGGGTTTGCTATTAGCTTCCTAGTTCGACTGCAATGTGTGGCGATATTAATGACATTTTGATTTTCGCTACCATGCTACTGTACTAGCTGTTGTTATTTTGTATCTTTGAGGTTGCTTTGCAAGAAAGATCAGTAATGTGTTGCACAAAGATTGCAACTGCAGTAAGTTAATGGTGGTTACTTTCACTGCAAACTGCTAGATTTATCGCAAATTTTGGGCTATAATTTAGGCTAGTTTGGAGTAATTTGGGCTGGTTTTGTGCTTGTTTTAGGAGGACATGGGGCTGTTTTTTAACCAGGACCTGGCAACACTGATTGCCATAGCGCTATATATTCGGCAGTTAGCTAGAGGAAGCTTGTCGCGTTTCAGTTTTTCAATGGTTGAACCCGCGATAAATTTGGCGTCATTTCGAATGAACTGATGTGAAGCCTGAAAACGCTTCCTTGGTTGTGGCATTGTTCGTCCTAAAATCAACGTCAACGTGTCTCACTACTTGAGAGTGTTTACAATGGTTGCGTAATCAGTTTAAAGTCGGCAAATATTTGCTTTCTGAAAATCTACTCTCCGTTTTGGTTTATTATCTGCAAATGGTTGCCTGCTGAAAAGCTGCTCTCAAACCTTCCTTCAATAATTGATTTTGCGCCAGGTCTCAGGGTATTTCAATACCCCATAAAACTCGGCGCCCAGGGCATAATGCCCCCATTGCCCCCTATATCCTCTTGACCGTGGATTCTTTGTTTGATATTCGTTAAGGACTATGAAGACGAAACACTTACTACTGTAACGAAATTGCAGACAGAGCGGGTCTGGTGTTAGGCGATAAACATGGAGTTTGGCAGAAAAAGAGTGCAAAATCATGGGTGGCAAACTGCGCACGTACCCTTATTCTTTGGCTAATCAGTGAGTTGGCTTCGCAATTATTAGTAAACAAAAACACCAGTTTTTGCTCAGCTATTTTAATTTGTGCCATGTTGAAGAAGAAACTAACAACAACATGTATACAGCCATTGCCGAATTATCACAAAAACTGAGGTATGTTTCCCTTCTTTCAAAGGGGCAGTTTTCAGGATTGTCCATGGGACATATTTGTCTGTCCCATCACATAGCAATTTATGCCTGTCCCATCACACGGGATTCCCATTATAATATTAATATGGAATACAATTCAATAAAATTATTAAATTTATGAAAGTTTAGATTTAGCATCTACTAAATAGGACTACATGTACAAAGACTTGCAAAAACGACAAAATTCATTGACTTTAAAATTCAGAAGTATAGTCTAAGTATGACAATTCAGTATCATTCTGACACTCTCATTCTATTTCTGAAGTTGCTAGGACATGGCTACTGTCTCATGGGAAATACAAATGTGTGCTGTCCCATCCCATCCCATGGGATGTTTCACATGGGATTCCCATAGGAATGACATTCCTATGGACAAGCCTGGCAGTTTTATAGCAAATTATTTGTACATTTGTGTCGTGTAAGAAAACATGATGAGAAGCGCACAAGGTTGTTTGAAATACAGAACCATATTACAAAATACTTCAGAATATAAAGTAAATAGTTCATTTCTTTGGTTACTATTACTGGCATATGTTGATCATAAGAAACACTTGTCAGCTCACGTTGACCTTTTTCAATCAGAGAAAGAGCCATGCAAATTCTTGAATTTCAGGTCAAAAATATTGCTATTAACAGGCAATATCTAGTTAAACGGCGACCAAAACGTAATTTTCAATCTTTTCCCATTACCTACGTTTTAACCTGTTTTTTTTAAGGAAAATGTTAGGAATCCGATATGATCTTGTAGGGACCCGATTTCTCTGATTCTAGGGACCCGATTTTCTTTGATTCTAGGGACCCGATTTTCAATTCTAGGGACCCGAATCGGGTCCCTAAAACACCTTAAAAAAACTGTTTTAACTTAAAAGTTTTTATGGCTCATCATAAACTACTGCTGTAAGCGTAATTGCGGCAACTTCCTCACAACAGTTAATAAAGCAGCGGTGAAGTGCATGCAACACACAAGTTTCATATTTTTGCAACCGAAAACATCAATATTTCATACACTATACCCATGTCTGCAAATTTCCTTAAAAACGCCTTGTAACAAAACCTTACACTAAGCCTATCAACATTGCTGCACAGCTGCCTGGTTGGAAACAAATCAAAAAACAGCATTCTTTGCCAGCTTTGCCAATAAGTACAAAGGTTCGATTAGATAACGTTGTTTTTAAGGAAACAGACTAAGGTTGATACCAAACGGCTAGGCATTTTCTAAACGACGTGAAATCACGCCACTCGGCAGCAAAAGTGATGCTTACCAACGTAACGGGAATGGAGAAATAATAAACAAACAAGCAAATCAACAAAACACCTTGCAAAAAGCTAAGGTAGCAATGAGTCAGAAAAACTGATAACTTGTGCTATATTTCCGGAGATTGGAGTTTGATACTTTGCTTGCTTACTAAATTTTGTTTTAAACTAGACCTTCAGTATGTTTGCTTGATATCTCAGTGCGCTGTTGCTCTGTGGGATACAGAAGGTCCATCTGATCCAAATCGGTCTCAAGAGAATGCTAGCAACATCTTCGGACTTTCGATTTATTTTAGTTCTGTAGTCATCTTCAACATCAAGCATAACTTTACTAGAGGAAATATGGACAAGTTGCAGGTACCTTTTTAAAAAAACTGTATTGGCATGGCGATTAGAATATTTTCTAAGTAAAACCTTGCATTAAACTTGGAATGTTACTTGCAGGTTTTCCTTGAAACAATGAGAGACTGCACAAATAGATCCAACGAAGGACTTTTTCAGGTGATAAAGCTTACAATGCACGCTTTTATCGTTCTTTCACGGCAGCTGGTTGATTATAGTCTACAGCAGTGGTGCCCGTAGCCACGTTTTGATGTTTGTGGCGGCAAAAACATTTTTAGGGGGCAAGATTTTGTTTTTATTTGTATGTTTAAAACAAATTATCCCGAGAACAACAAAATTTGTGAAGGCGCTGCCCCCAAATGCCCCACTCCCCGCCCTTTTTGTCACCAAACGCTTTCAACTCAGTTTCCTTCACGCGGGACACCGAAGCTATTGACTGAAACGTACCTCATAGAAACGTCCTCTTTGGAAGAGTTGGCCTGAACTTTACGCTTAGTGTTCCTATCCAATACAGTACAATTTTAAACCTGTCATACAGTTACGGACACAACTAAAAAGTTACTGACAAACTCAACGGCTGAATAGGTACTGGCAAACTGTACAGTTATTGATGAACTCAAGGGTTTCCAAATTTAACCGGTACACCAGGGCGGTCTCGTTGTACAACGGTGGGGAACACTGCTGGTCTGCAGAACTAATGCTGCATTTCTAACTGCAGGATCTGGTCATAGTAGTGAGAGACTGGAGTAGTGCAGAGTTTGGCTATTGTTGGGAAGGTGGTCAAGACTATATGGATTCTATGCTTTCCGAAACTTGCCCCGATGGTCAAACACAAGCCTTTTTTAAAGAACTCAAATATAGCTTCAAAAGCGTCAAAGTTTTTCTTATGCCTCCTCCAGACCAACAACTCATGTGGAAACCAAGTCCAGTTGGTATCATGAAAGGTAAGTAGACCAGGTACTTACTACTGAAAGGCATTTTTTCACAACCAAGAATGAGATACTATAATTTTAACAGAGTATATATTTCGCCTACAGTAGGAGTGGTCATCTTCAGCTCTGCGAAATGCGTGATAGTATTAACTTAAATAGAACCCACAAACAGTAGCCTACAGCTCAGCTAAGAATAAGAATTTACAAGATTGTGTTACAAGCTGCCGATTTCAAAGACGATAAATAAATGCTCTCATGGGAACCACAAACAAAACAAACGTATGTTATGACAAGACTGTTTTCGAAACGTTTGCTGGGTCGTATCTGTTCCTCACGCTTTCCAATCCCAAGACCAACCTGAACACGTAAAATGATACTGGTAGTGGGCTACCTGCGTATATGCACGTAAACAGGACTACCACGCTAGAGCAGTCAACTGAAATATTTCAAATAAAACAAAACTTAAAGTAAAACAAGAGACAAAACAGGTTGAAAGCACAAAATGACAAACAAAGACAAAATATTAACGAAAACAGATAAAAGCAAAAGCCTCCGTTATCAAACAGAGAATTAAAATGTTAAAATAAATACAGTAGAATTGATATCTAAAAAGGCGAGGAACAAATCAAAATGACCAAGCACTCTGAATGTGAGAGTAGTCAGAAAAATACAGAACTTTAAAGAGTGTAAACCAGAAAAACTCACGAGAAAATTACATCATAACTAGTTAAATAAATAAGAACCAAGATGAGAAATCAGACTCAAAATCACGTGGTATCTGATAAAATCATACGGTCCAAGTTACTTGAAGCTTTTATTCGATGCGTCCATTTATCTTCACACCAATCAAGGTTTTCATGCACGGTAGTTGTTCCATGAACGCCCACTTGTAGCAAGAGTATAAGAGCGGTAGGTTGACCTTTGTGTCTGGGTATTCATAACAGTCTTCTAATATGCATTGTAAACAAGTTTAGAAATGCAGTAAAGTTTATGACTTTGATTGAGTTTCTAAGAGAAAACTGTCTTCAGACACTTTTGCAAAAAGCGACACTTTGTAAGCTGTAGCTATTTACGTAAGCAATCATAAAATGCGTTATGCTTCGGTGAACGTGCCCCGCATGCAAGACGAACATGTTCGAATTAAGTCGTAAACTTGCGCATAGCTATGTACACATAGCAGCACAAATAATTTTCCTATCTCCATTACATTACGCCATTTGATTTCTATTTTTGCTCGCGCGATTGGTTGATTTCGATGCATTTTTTCCTTCTGCCGTTTAGACCAGCGCTCTTCAACCTTTCTGCCATCGAGGAACCCTTGATATAGCCTACTTGCGCGTTTGTCATGGAACCCCCAAAAATTTAAAACCACGAATTACTAGCAAGAAAATCAAATATTTCGTTATTAGACACTTCAACAAATAAACAGTTATTACAGATTTTAAAAAACAAGAAATTCGATGACTCGGTTGTTCTTGCATTTCTTTTACCATCTTCTTAAATCGTGGCTCCACGTTGCTCAATGCAATCCTCATACACATATCCACACTCTTCAAACCACTTCTATTCTTGTTCTTAATAGTTGTTAAAGAAGAAAATGCTGTTTCACGCAAATAGGTATTGGGATATTGACACAGAAGTTTCAATGCATCCTTTGCAATTGCTGTTCCCTCTTTGCACAGAAAAATCCAAAAATATTCCTTTCCATTTTTTTCGAAGATTTCGTCCAAGTTAATATCATTACAGATATTCAGGAGTTCTTCTTGTTGTTGGGAAGTGCTAATAAAAGGATTAACTACCCACTTCAGCGAACGGGAACTTTCAGATTCTTCTTCAGGAAAATACCGGTAGAAATTTTTCCTCAAACGCTTTGGATGCCCCAACACTAATTCCTTTATTTCAGCTGTATCCTCAACTCCGGAGTACTCACCTAAAAATTCATTCAAAAACAGAAAAGACGAATAATCATTCTTTGAAACTTTACTGACCCAGCAGTCAATTTTTCCTTTGAAAACATCAATTTTGCCAACTTGGGAAAATACATTTGATCTTTTCCCTTGAACACTGGTGTTGAGCTTGGACAACACATCGAATATTGAAGCCAGATATGCCAATTTGGAAATCCATTTATGGTCAAGAAAATTAGTTGCACATTCACGATTTTTTTCTGCAAGAAAAATTGACATTTCCCGTCTTAATTTGAACACACGAGCCAAAATTTTGCCACGAGATAAACATAAGAGTTACATTATCAGAATCCATTTCTTCACACAATTTTTGAAAAACTCTGGGAGATTTTCCTTTACCACCACATTTTATGTAATTCACACTTTTCACAGTCATATCCAAAACACTTTCCAGCTCCGTTGCTCTCTGCTTATCAGAACTAAGCGGTTTTACAGCCAGAGTTTCACGATTAATGATACAATGTTTTAACACACAGTTAGTAGCAACTGCCTTGACACGAGCACCAACTCCCGAAAAGCGCCCAGTCATCACAGCTGCCCCGTCTGTAGTTACAGAACAACACTTTTCCCATGGTATTTGTTTTTCTGTCATGAATTCGTTGAGTTTACTAAACACCTGTTCAGCAGTTGTGTTCACATCCAAGTCTTGGCAACACAAATATTCATCACCAATATTATACGAATCAATATCTGGAAATCTTATGTACGCAAGCAGTTGTGCTGTACTCCCAATATCAGTTGATTCATCCAGTTGCAGTTCATAACATGGAGCTTTTCCGATTTTATATAAAAGTTGTTCCAACAAATCTTCCGCCATATCAAATCCCCGTCTGCTTGCAGTGGTATCGGACAGAGGTATGTTTCGTAACCTGCATTCAGTTTCCTTGTCAAGGAGCTGCTCTGCTATTATTTGCAACGCTGGTTTAATAACTTCCTCAGCCAAAATAAGCAGTTTCTTTGCTTTAAGAATATGATGCGACAGTCGATATGAAGTCAACAACAAATCTTGATCAGTTTTCACTGCTCCTAAGTAAGAATCTTTTTGCTTGCGCACGCTGCTTTTCATATTTTTAAAGTATGAGAGAGTCTTTGTCACGTGCGCAGGATGATTGGCTTCCAATGTCTTTGTAATTTGGCTGGAGCCAGAGCAGAATTAGAAAGTCTATAACAGCAAATCAGACATTCAGGCTGAGGAGCTACAATTAAGAATTTGGTCGTCCAGCAAAAAAAACCCGTATCTCAAATATGTCTCGTCCCATTTTCTAACTTTGACAACTGAATTACATTTGGTCCGCTTGGGAGGAGGTGCATCTTTCACATTTGAACTACATTGCTCATTACCCTCCACACCTTTTCTGTTGTTATCATTTCTCTTCACATAAGAAAATATGCTACTTTGCTTCACCTGGCTTGACTAAATGGTAAAAAGTTGTATTTCACACAGTTTTTATTTTATTCTCACAAACGCTGAATAGCAGCTCTAGTATGTAGTCTACTCTCTACTCAATCTACTCTACTGCGAACTGTACATCGGCAACATCGTCTTACAGTGATGCAACAATAACGTTCTTCTTTAACTGCTCAAGAATGAACAAGTGAAGCAACAACTAACAATGTTTCTTTTTCGGCTATTAACTGCACTCAATCTCGTGTACAACTAACTGGCCTACTTGGAGTCGGAAAGCGGCACAATGATCTAATTTTATAATGACGTATTAACATACTGAAAAAAGAAATCATTTCCCCTGAAAACCGAGGAACCCCCACGCAACCCTTAAAACTCACGGAACCCCAAACATGTTTTGCGGAACACCTGTTGAAGAGCACTGTTTTAGATGGTGTTATGCCACACGTGATTTAAAGTAATTTGGTGATATTTCAACAGTGCCATTAAGCAGTTGCTGAAACATTATCTTGATAGCGGCATTGCGAACCAGCGTGTTTCTTCGGTGAAAGATGATTTACCTTAAACTACAAATTTCAATATAAGAACATCTTTGGCCTGTTTTTAGAATGGACTATAATATGGAACCTTGGCTGTTTCCTGAAATTTTTGTGGGAAACTTGTGCATGAATAACGCCAGCTTCAAATCGTGTTGTTTCAAACTGTTGTGAAGATAAAATTGAATTGTTGATAAGCAGTGGTGTGTTTAAGGGGAAGCGAGCGAGGCACTTGCCTCAGACCCCCATTTTCGGGGGCCTCCCTTGAGGTGTTACGCGTACAAATTTTTCTTATTTTGGGTGAACAACGCATTTTTCACTTATTTAATGTGCTACAAAGCAGGTCATAAGCAAGTGCTCTGCTTCCAAAGGGGGCCCCCATCAGAAACTGTAATGTGCAGGTATTTTGCTTTCAAACGGGCCCCCAAACGCCACTGAAATGTGTAAGTACTCTGCTTTCAAAGGGGCCCCTGACAGCAACTGTAATGTGTAAGTAGCGTGCTTTAACAGGGGCCCCAAACAGCAATTGTAATGTGTAAGTATCTTGATTCCAAAGGGGCCACAACAGTAACCGTAATGCAAAATTATTTGCTTTAAAAGGGGGCCCTGACAGCAGTTGTAATGTTTAAGTACCATGCTTTCAAAGGGGCCCTCAACAGCAATTGTAATGTGTAAGTACCTTGCTTTCAAAGGGCCCCCAACAGCAGCAGTAATGTGTAAGTACTATGCTTTCAAAGGGCCCCCGAACAGCAACTGTAATGTAAAAGTCCTTGCTTTCAAAGAAGCTACCAACAGCAATTGTAATATGTAAGTAGCTCGCTTTCAAAGGGCCCCCAACGGCAATTGTAGTGTGTAAGTACTATGCTTTCAAAGGGGCCCCCAGCAGCAAGTGTAATGTATAAGTACCTTGCTTTCAAAGGGGCCACCAACAGCAACTGTAATATGCAAGTACTATTCTTTGAAAGGGGCCCTAACAGCAACTTTATTGTGTAAGTACTACACTCTCAAAGGAGTCCCACTACCATCTCCAATGTGCATGCAAAGAAAAGCTTCAAACCAACTTCTATACCTAAAAAATGGTGGGTTAAAATATCTTCCAAAAAGTTCTGAAAAGACCCTATCAAATAAGAGCAAACATTTATACCAAAGGATAATTTTTACACCAAATGATGATTGTTAGAGATTGGAATGTTTGGTGTATTGATAATTTTTTGAAAATGCCACATTTAAACAGAAAGTGTCCAAGTGGAGCAGCAGAAAGAAGGATGAGATTTAAAGCAAATTTAGTGTCTTAAATCTTCTTGGTTGTTGTTTATGGTTTCATGCATTCCCATAAATATATGAATGTAACAAATTCAGATTACCAACTAGGCAAGCAGTTTATGATAGGGGAAATTGTGAAACTTTCAAAAGGGTAAGCTTTGTAGTTTATTAATTGGTGAAAGCAGAGAAATGGGGCGTGAAAATAAAGTGGAGGCGATGCCAACTTGCTATTGCCTAACTTTTATGTGTTGCCAGCCGTGTCTTCCCAACTTTCAGTGTTTTCAAAGTTGTGAATCATGAACACCCTTTTGCATTTTCTCCTTCTGCTACGTTAGTAATGCCGTAGTCTCAGGAACGTATTCTTGAGTGGCCGTATCTTAGGCTTGATCAAAAGTTATTATCACGGTTGGCTGAGTATGATGACGTCGTCAGAGGGCCCCCTTTTTTAGAGAATGCCTCGGGCCCCCCCAAACTTAAGCCCACCGCCGTTGATAAAACTACAAAGCTTTCCCGAGTTATTATTGATATAGAATGCAAAATAACCGACGGCTAGTACGATCAAAACTAACTTCAAACATGACCGCCCTAAAAAATATATAAAATTGGCAAATTAACTTGCCTGCACCAGGCACCAAGGTGAAATCATTTCAGTCTTTCAAGGGTTACTTCCTCCCGACCCTCACCAGAGGAAAACCTGTATAAAAATTAATGAAATGAATGAAACATCGAGGATCACATAAACGACTGGCCAAACACACGTTGCGCAAACCCACAAGCCTAAAACACTGCTCTTGTAGAATTTACGAGTGAGTGATGCAACGAGAGTTTGTTTGTTTCTAGTTGCTTTTTGGCGCTGTACAATAATGAAGTTGTGTAGCGTCAGGCCATATTTATATTATACACATCAAGAAAATAAAGGTTTGCCCTCTGATTAATTGCAGAAAACACAAGACAACAGCGCATCTCCACTGAATATTGTTGTGATTGGTCAGATGTTTTGCATGCATCACTAGAGTTACTGTAAATGTCACTTGACACGGATAAATGATTAATAGTAATCTGATAAATTTTCTATGCCAACTGCGACACATGGCAGTATTTCAACAACTGTCCATTTTAGTTCAGAAATATTTGTCTTAGGAAACCTTTCGATTTTTAAAACAATGTTTTCGAATAAAAATCTGTGTTGCACACAGTTTATTATGAAAACACTTTTTCACAGGTAAAAAAGAAATTTAGAAAAAAGCGCCGATTGTCAAATTCGTGATATTTCAGGTGGCGGGATTCACTGATCTGAAAAAATGTTTATATTTTGCATGTTGGGATACATTCACCAAAATGGTTGACTGTAACAGACAGCAAAAATCCAAAAAGGTTTTCGTCTAATTGCTGCACGAGCCAAATGCTGCAAAACATCCTCTAAACAAGTGACCAACTGATGTAAAATTTGCAAAAATAAAAGGGGTAGCTTTTTTGAAGGTTCCTTTTATCTGAGAATAAACTTGAATCTTTGTGAAAATTGGTAAGGCAATCATCGAGCAAGAAAGCTCTTGTATAGAGTTTATCTTTTTGTTCCACAGGTCTCTTTAATTGTTCCCTCCATGATTTACACGACAACGCTGATAAAATACCTAATTTTTGTAATTTGTATTTCAATTGAAAAGTGAAGAACAAAACGAAAACGTTCATGAAAAACAACATCGGTGAAATTGCACTATAAAGGCTATAAGAGGCTTTAAAAGAGTTTCACTTCAATTTTTTCAATCATTTGTTTTATTTCAAACGTATCTGCAAATCATATTGTTTGTGAGTACATTAGTATGTTAGCAATGTGTCTTCCTGCTAAAATAGTAAAGAGGTCATAAATGGATTCCTTAAATTTGAACCCACAAGCCCCATCAAAATATTGACATTTCCCAGCACGGAGGAGTGGGCATTTCCACGTAGAAAAACACTTTCTGTAGTGTCTAAAACGTTTGCTTTCCACAGATGTCGGTGTGCTCTTTCAATCCTGTCTGCGAATCTTGGCGATGCAGATTGTTCACGACATTTTGAAACCGCGAAAGATTGATGGAAAAGAGCTGAACACCGATAATTTAAAGGAATATCTCATCAGCATGGAAACCACTTTTGCCACAAGTGACGCCAGTTGTCCAAACACATTGGCGTATGTAAGTAGCCTCAAAGACGTTTGTACTCGCGCAGATATGATATTTTGAAGAAGAGGTTGAAGCACGTAGAATGCATTCTAAAGCGTCATGGATTCGGTTTCGAAAACGATCAAGCCATGTGATCTACTTCTTCAGTAACGCCAGTAACCTCCGTTATGGTGTGAGAACCACGAAACATATTTTCAGTCGGTGCCTCATTTTTCTGAATCAGATAAACCACTTCACTTTTGCGCATAGAAACAAACATTTTGCTGGGTAAAACAAAAAGAATGGCTAACTAGCACTAAAAACACTTTCTCACTTCATCTAACAATTGTCAAAATCCTGTTTTTGCAAGTGTGTTTCTTTAAACTATTATGATAGTTTGTTGGCGTGTTGGCATTCAACATTTATAATTACGTACAGCAACCAGCTTTACTTTCATAAAAAGTAAAAATCTTGTTTGATAATTTATGAAATACACTATAGTTAAAATCTAGAGAAATGTGTTTTTAGTATCCTTGTATGTGCGTTTAATATTTCATTTGTTTAAAGCAGTGGTTCTTAACCTTTTCTCCATCAGGCCCCCTAAAGTAATTTTTCTTTGGCTCACGCCCCCTTACTTTAAATAAGTTGTAAAAACAAACGTATCTCTTGGTGAATTTGTTTATTTTTAAGGTTTTGTAACAAACACTAAGTCCAGGGTTTTGTTAAGGCGTTTTAGGAACCCGATTTGGGTCCCTAGAATTGAAAATCGGGTCCCTAGAATCAGAGAAATCGGGTCCCTACAGGTCCATATCGGGTACCTAACATTTCCGCAGTAGAAAAAAAACTGCTAAGTGTTAAATGCGTAGAGTACAAACACACACAGTCTGCACAAGGCAGATTGGGAAAAATAGACACAACAGAACAATTCATACCGAGTTTGGAGGTAGAACAACAGGGTTACAGACACTTTCCTAATACTTTTGTTCACTAGCCCGTAACACTAGGTACAACACTACATCCAGAGTAGGACACTGAATCCAACCCTGGTCAAGGCCAGGTAAAGTACGGAAGTAGTATGGCATGCACACACACTCAGACGAAAAAACACTGCAACGTCCGAGCACTCAGTCACAAAGTAAAATGCGGTTGTAGTGTTCAACGAATAAGGACGAATATAAACAAGCAACCACACGTTGTTAGAATTTCTGCATCGTTCAAGAAAGTGGTATATATTTTTTCACAATAAGGCCTCAAGATAGGAATGTTGAATTGAACCTGATGACTACTAACACTCGCTCGTCACGGAAGGTTGTATAGAGCCCTGCAACCAAAATTATAGGCCACTGATTGTTTGACAATTTTGGCCAATATGTGGTGCAACATTATTTTGCAGCATTAGATGAAAAACGCTTTCTTTTAAGCGACACTGTAGAAGATTTACCGGTAGTCACATGTATGCATGTTCCCACTCTAGCCCGCATGCTTAATGTGTTGCGGTTGCTTGTTCTTGACTTGTGCAAACCTTTGCAAATTCTTTGTTTTTTTATTCATTCTGCATAGCTTTGCAACCGCACACTACTTCGCAGAGTGAATACAGATTACTATGACTAATTGTACATCGGTTTGGGAACCAGTGGTTCCCAAGCACTTTCGAGCCGTTACCCTAATCAAGGTAACGATTATGTCTTATTACATTTAATGTTTCGCAGTGATCGCTCATAATACAGAACAACGTTTTGGTTTCGCAGCACCCCCTAAAAATCGTATATTACCCCCAGGAGTAATTTACCCCACTTTGGTAACCACTGGGTTAAACGCTATAACCGCGTTTTTGCATAAGATCCCAGAATCTCAAACCATTCAAATGTGAAAAAAATAGCACGGTTAATCGCACAAACCGGATATTTCAACAGAAATGTTAATTTAATTTTTAGATTTAAACATTTATTCAGCGCCGCTTTAACCTGAGTAAAAGACACGGTTCCGAGATTAACCAGCTGAGTGTCGCCATTGGGATGGCTAGAAAGCAAAGTTATTATTTCTTTGGCCAAGAAGTCGACGTCGTATGGTGGTCTGTAGCTGCCAAGCCGCATTTAAAAACTTATTCTCACATTCAACAATAGTGTGGCTCAAGTGCAGTTGAATCTTCATAAATATACATTGTCGCATCACAGAAGAACACGGCGGGAGTACTGTATAGAAAATTAGTACCATAGAGGTGTACGGCCACATTGCAGAAAGCTCGTCGAATTACAGAAAGCCAAAGCGACATCACACGCTGCGTGGAACTCTCTCAAATGCGACAAGGGCACAGATGTTATTAATAAAGGGACTTGGCATGCTGACTAGTTGCTCCCCTGAATGTTTGCATACAGACTCGAATGCGGCCTGCAAAATTTCAAGATACTTAACCCCGACTTCCATCTCTGCCGGAACTAAACCAAATAACATGTAGCGACGTAAAATGAGCACTGGCGTAATGTTTGAAAGGGACACATTCCTGTTCAAAAATTGTATATGTTGTAGAGCATGTAAGGGTTCGCGCCCCCCTAGAAATTTCTTGACGCCCCCCCCGGTTAAGAACCACTGGTTTAAAGTGTAATTTTTTGTTTGCATCAGTTGCACTTTGTGCTTGCAAGTAATGCCTCAAAACCAGGTATTCTAGCAAAAGAATTTATGTGTTCCTTTGGGTCAAAACACTGTTGCAAAGTTTAGTTCAGCTTCATTGTACTCACTTTGTACCAGCTTTGAAGTATCAGTGTCACAAAAGGTCTGCCGCGCCCATCTTCTTTTGATTGCGCCTTTGGCTACACTGCTACTAATGTAGTGAATGCTGCATTGGTGGCGAGTCAGTGGCAATTGTCACTGTCTTTCCACCAGCACCAGGAGTGAACTTCCCCATTTGCAACCTTCCAGTATGAAACTGGGCAGGCCACAAGTACAGTTGCATCCAATCCAGCTTATACCAACAGTGGCCCGAGCTCAACACTCGTGTGGCTTTTTATCCGTATACTTTAAAACGTAGGTATAACTCATGACTGTTATTGATTCTTGCTCGCAGTATATTAAGGACAAGAGGATCCAGCAGATGATGAATCAAACTTTGCAAGAATATCAGGAAAAGCTTTTCAAAGTAAGAAAAAATAAACTAATGTACATTTTTGCAACAGTTTTTATATTTTTCAGAATGTTGAAAACCTAGCAGTAGCAATTGGTAACATTCGCGCCTTCTTCAACAAAAGATGTTACCAGCAGCTCTTTATCTTCTAATTTTCAGGTGCGAATAGGCATTAAGACTGAATGCTGCTAGGGCAAACCTTTTCATCTTACCGTTTTTTGTAAAATCTTCAGTAATGGCCATAAAGCTATGAATCTAAAAGGTTTTTGCACCTTTGCTTTTGAAAACAAACGTTATTGGTTATCTAAAAAATGAGTTTGAAAGTCTTTGGATTAGTATCAAAAACATTTCATCTGTCAGACAGAATACGGTTGCAAAATGGTCGAGATAGCTTGTAAAAACCTATTTTGTGATATGATGATTCACATTCGATATCGTCGTCGGCACCGATCAATATCAACCTAAAAATAAACCTCGTTGCTTAACGTAATGTCATTGAGATGATGTTTCTCGGATAAGGTGATATATGCTTACAAAACGACAAAACGCAGAAAATTTGAAAAAGCGCTGACGTTTGTTTCCATAAATTTATCTTTACCTTTTTGTCAGTGTAGGTGTTATTGCAGCGTAATGTCTTAGTTTATTGGTCTTATGCCTCAGCGAAGTCTTTTTGTCTTGTTGATGTCAGCCAACATTATTTCAATATGCTGGTCTTGTTGTTCAGATAAAACTCAAGAACAGTGTCTCAAAACTGTGGTGGTTATACTGTTGGTAAATTATCATTGAAGCATAACTACAGAAAACGCTTCAAAATTTTTAAATGATTGTTGCAAAGTTACAATTTACTTTCCATGCACCTAGCTAAAGTGGAATGTAAAAAGATCAAACAATGTGTGTTGCCAGTTTTGAGGAAAACAGGGAATAGTTAAAGACGCGTTCTTCACAGATTCAAGATTTGCGTCTGAACTCCAGAACAACTTTTTTGAAAAGCATTTCGCAAACATGCTGCATTTTAGTATTTTGTTCCGTTTTTGACTGACACAAAGTACAATATGGCATGAAAATGTCAATATTTTGCACAGATAACTATGTTGCGAAATCATTGAAATTTATTGTCGTTCGTAAATATTTTTTTGTGTGTGAAAACAGAACAGGGGATGGCTTTCGCGTGAAGCTTCACGAAGACAACAACACGAGAATTTAAAGCAAAGCTTTATGACTAGTTTTAAAGAAAATGTCACCGCTCCATACATTGAAGACAACTTGACAAACACCTCAGTGCAAGTACTATCAGACCTAATTGAAGAGAGATTCGCAGCATATAACAGTGGTGCACTCTTCGCACAGAAGGTGAGATCGCAAAGGAAACGTCATTGGCTCTTGTTTTTTGCGTGTTTTTCTCCAAGAGGTTTAACGGAAAAGACAACCTGTAAATATCTTGTAAAAAACGTTCCAAAAAACATAACCATGCCAATATTCGATTTTAACTTTCTCAAAAATCATTCTGCCGTCGAATTCCTTTCAGGAACTGCAGCATCGTTTGCTTGTATGATTTCGAAGTTTCAATAAGTCGCTCGCAAAGTACAGTAACTTTTCTTGGTATTGCGGTGACTCAAGGCAAAACGGTCGTAGGCAGGATTTGAATGAAAAAACGCCGCTACTTTTTTCGCAGGTAATGTGGATTGTAGCCGGCGTCGTCATCGGTGCCGGAGCGGTTGCGGTGGTTGTTTTCTGCCCCGCAGTGGTCACAGGTATTCAGAGCATCATCAGTTCACCCATAACAAGAAAGATCGTATCCGAGGCTGTTCCACTCCTTGTTCCACTGGTCAAAGAAGCAGCTGCTGGTACTTATACTTCGAACGATATGCATTGGGACAAATCACTGTATGCTGTGGTCTCAAAGTTATCGCCTTCGACCTAAGGTATTGTCTGACGTTTGTGACAAAAACGAATTGACGAAACAGTATAAGAACTGATTGATTGGAAGAATTTTCTCTCACATAACATTAGTCAAGTTCATTCGTTCTTTACCACGAAGCAATGTCTATTACTATAAGCTTATGAAAAATGCAATCATTTTCATGAAAGCAAGAAGAGAACGTCAAATCAGGAAAGCGGATGCCATATATTTCCTTTCTTTATGTTTATTGAAGCACAATTAAATGAGATCGCATTTAAATTGCCAAATGCGACATTTTCTGCCTTTTTTATATGGCACATTTGGTAGGACCTGGAGAAACACAGGTACCTTTATTCTGTCGTGACAGCATCAGTGATCACTCCCTAAAGTTAATTCCCACTTGAAGACAAGTTTGAACTTTTTCCTCGTTCTTTGCTAACATTTATTGAAGAAATAATGTATTTCCAAGTGAAAAAGCTGGATGAAGGACGCTTTACCTGGGAAGATGACAATTTACGCATTTTGGGAATTAGGAGTTTGTGACAGCCATTCGAAACAATACACCACAGTTAATTTCTTTGATACAATTTTAATTTCCAATGTTTGAAGTAATTGCATCCAACCATTTTCTCACACTTCGTGGCAAAGCCACAAAACCTCTATCAACTGTGGAAAAGTTTTTACAATAATTCCGTCGTAGTTTAACCAGCGGTTTAGTAACACACTAAAACTAGAATAAGGCTACTTGATTCTCCACAAACAATTAAGCCACTGCCATGCTGAGACAGTGGCTATGCTCTATTACTGATTAGCAGGATATGTTCTTTATATTCTCGCGTTGGGGCAAGAGACAGTGACCAAGTTGATCACACTCTTCTAATTATAGAGTTGTTTGTAATGACAACTGCAATTTTAAAACAATATAAAAGTGCATATAAAGATGTATCAGAAGCTTGGCTTATGTGACAAACATCTCGTACACACTTTGGAATAAAATGTCTTTACAGAAAAAGTGTGATTGTTTCGTAACTGGGGTAAACGAAAACAACGCAACCACGCTAACAAAATTGTTTTCTTTTGCTTGACCACTTTTACAAAAACCACTTGGGCCATGTCAAATAAATTCTAAGAAACACTGCGCTATGGGATGTTTTTAAACCACATTTGATTCTCAGTGTAAGTCTTTATATTCTTGATGTCGGTAATGTGACATTTTGGCCACCCTTGACCACGAATCATTATTGCTGCACGTCATGTTTATAGGCAGCATGATTTTAGATCAGGTATAAATTACAATAGCTATCAGAATAGTTATAATCTCCTTGCTTCATGGGGTGGTGGAGATCTTCGGAGAAATAAATCCCATTTTTGCTCTTAAAGTACTTTCCACTATGTTGAATGAAAATTTTGGAAAGTTTCCTGTCGTATTTTTTTATTAAAGTTCTGATCTTACAAAGTGTATGCGTTGTGTAGCTTTGGTCATTGGCTTTTGATCATTAAATACTTTTAAACAGACCAGCAGGTGATCCTTCTACATAAAAAGGGTATCGAAAGTGCGTGCAAGCCCATTTCCTTGTTATTTTAGTGAAACAAAATTGTTTAAAGAAGCTTACACTGTAGATTACAGTCTTGCCACGTTTAAATTTTTTTATCTGGAAATAAGTTTGGCCCTTAATGCACAGGTGTTGAGTTCGTCTTGGCTCCTCAACATGAAACGTTTGTGATCCTGAAACTACAACGAAAGAAGACTTCGATTACTTGAGAAAATTAATTGAAGAAAGTAACCTAGAAGTTTACCGATGAATTCACGACAATCCAAACGAAGCTGAAAACTAAACAACGACTAAAGACATTAACTCTTTTAGAAAATTGTCATGTGTATCTTTTTGATGTATTGTGAATCTGTACGTTGCGCACTTATTGTGAGTCATCTCTGGGAGAGAGTAACCTAAGATCGTATAAGAAAATTATTATACTAAGAAATAACTTCAAATTGTAAATAGAATTAATAATGAAAACAGATAAAAATATTGTTTTAAATACCGATTCGAAATTCACGATTAAAACACGTGACCACTAGGGTTGCGAACGTACTGCGCACCGCGATACGCCGTCACGTGACCACGGCGCGACCTGTTGTGTTTTGCTCGCGACCAAAAACGCATTACTAAGATCTGTCTTGCTCACGGTCATCCCGGAGAAGCCTCTAACCTGCAGGTAGTCTGATAGGTTAGATCTAGACTACAAAGAAACAGTTGGCGAACGAGTGGGATCTGGCAAATTCGTGAACCAGGACACGCTTGTAGCTAACTAATACCCCAGAACGGTTAGGACCTGAACAAACTAAGGTCATAACCAATTTTCAGACAAACCGTTTCAGGTCAGTCTAATAGGGAAGCTTACTCTCTTCCTCAATGAAAGAATTGAATTCGTATTCAACCCCTGTTGTTAACCACTGATGTGTGCAGTAACTTATGTTACGTGCCTTAATTAACGATCATTATTATAAACCCCTGTTGTGATGAATATCGCAGTGCCTGAAGTTGTACTAATAAAACCATGAGTGAATACAATTTTGTTGTAATAAACTGAGCGGTTCGAGCGAAACCGGTGGGTCTACGTTTCTTAATTGTTAACTTGGGCGTGCCATGGACACTTCCTATTAATCAGTGCTCTCGTGGAATTGTCCTAAACGTGTAGTGGTCTTCTTCTTTAGAAGGGGACTGCCACACAGGCTTCATGACGGTTAATGATATCTTACAAAGTAGCAGTGATACGGCGAAAAGCTAGTTCAAATTACAAACATTCACCTTGTCACCTATTTAAACAACTACAGTATGTATGAATCATTTCTATCACATACCACATTTTCTATTACTTTGAGTCACCCTTCTCAAGTAGCCTAATGGCAAATTTTTAACAGGATTTTCTAACCGAATTATTTTGTAAATTGCTGTTTTTACGTTAGTTACTTTTCCTTGTCCTTGTGCTTTTTATTTCCTGCTTTGCTCCCATCCAATGTCACGGATGCTTTTTTAGATAGATGAATCTGGTTTTTATGACCAAATTATAGCTTGTACTCTTGTCCGTTTTCGTGCTATGTTTCCTTGCAGTGCAGCTGCTGATGTTTCATATTGGAGATATATGGTTATTACGAATGGAGCATAGCTGAAACAAAAGCTGTTCACAATACTAAGTTGCCAAACACTGAAGTTCAATGCTTAGTGTTATTTAATCATGCATCTGAAATTTACTGTATTCTTCAAGCCATGAAATTGGTGGTATCGATTGAATAACTTGTGTTTTTTTCGGTATTCCTAGATTTCTTTTCGGTACGCGCTAAGGACCATTATTTTGATTTTTTCGGCTGAGTAGAGTTTAACAATAGAATAAAAAGCAGAATTTCTTTGTTTTGAGCGAAAAATACTCGATTGTCTCTTTGATTTACTGTGGTGATCTGAATCTGTCGAATTACTCACCTTTTTGAAGTGCTTGTTTTTATGAATGACTGGTAATTGTTCGCGTACATCCATATTTTTTGCGTTTTTTGTGGTGTTGGCCTTCGCAGACTTGCAGCTTCGATCTTTTGTGAAATGTTTGGAAATAAGCATGTTGCGACTTTGAGCCAAAACTGTTGCGTCAACAATTGAATTCAAACGTAAAGTTAACTTTTTTCCTAAAGCTGGGTATTTTGTAAAATTCAACGTTTTTACTTTAACGATTCGGCACTCCTAAAGGATCATACGTGTTACAGATAACGCTTTTCCGAAAAACGATTGGACGAATGGTAGTGCGTAAAGGAAGGCACCTCACGCAGAAATTTGAAAAATTAATCTACACCATGCACGGCAACTCATGGCTCCAGAACAGTATAAAACTCTTTCATCACTTCCGTGCATCTTCGTGCAGCGTTTGAAATTAGTTAAAAGCATTTATTTAACATTTGTTTTAATCTTTTTTATTAGTTTTTTAGATGCGATTCTAGATTTGAAGATGATCGCTGTCTTGTGGCAATAAAATAAATGAGTTTTAAAATTTTTACTGAACTCCCCTTGTTCTACTGTTTCTTTGCGTAATATACAGCTACAAAGCAGTGTTACCGTATTTTAGATGTGAAATGGCTTTTGCGGTCCTTGATAGTTTCTTCAGCGTTTCTGTGCGTTTTCAAATGACTCTGAGTATTTAAAGTTGCCGAAAACCTGATCTAGACAGCTCTCGACAGCCGATTAGAATGGAGTAGAAGGCCAATCCAGGTTTTATCCAAACAAGACTTCGCTTGTATAGCTGTGTTCACGACGACCTCTTATGATGTTCCAGCAGTAATTCTCCATCATGTGCCTGCCCATCTGCTTGGCAAATAATATTCCATTGACACGAACTCCTAATGGAAATGTCTGCCTTTCCATTAGGACCTCGTGACAATAGAAGATGTTTGCCAAGGAGAACCAACAGCCCGCGGTAGTCAAAGAATTTGTCAGATTATTATTGAGGAAGTGGTCCTGAGAACGCAAATGCCTTCAAGTATGTGAAAAGCTAACCGCTTGCAGTAATCAAACCTTGTACTTATCTAACTTTTAGATGCCAGAAGTTCTTCAGAATGCGGAATAGGTCAGAAGGCTGAAGTAAGAAGTTGATATGCCATTTATTTCTGGCCCGAACCTATTGTGATTATCGAGAAAATATAGCTGGCTATCACGGGAATTTAACAATGGTTTTCACTAACACACTTCAGAAACGAAATTGTATGTTATTTTAACTAAGAAATGCACACAGTGAAGCAACTATAAATGTAACAGAAATTGCCACAATGACAAATTGAAAAAGGATGTAAGAAAGGCAACGCAGGATTTGCTAGGTAACACACTGCGCATAACCTCTTCGAATTTGATAATAACCTGAAAAAATAAAATTATAATCTTCAAAACAAACAATTGAAAGCTCTGGATTCACTGCAAGCTTCCTAGGAATCAGCCAACTGTGCCCTTTTTTTCATGACTTTGCGATGACTCAGACTTGCACATATCTGTTTTCCAGTTCGGTCAGCAAAATTTTTAATAGGAAATCGATTTCACGTAACACTCTGTATCCTCAGTCCTGAAAACCGCAAGCAATACTTACGGGTGAAAGTTGTAAGGTTAAAGCAAGTGCAGAGGAACCAAGCAAACTCAAGACAAAAATGAATAAATCAAAACGCAAGCTGAGAGCAGGTGAAAAACTGGAAAATACGTTGTCTCAAACAATATTGTTTTCACTGAAACTGGAAAATTACCTGAGGCCAAGTACTGAGCAACGCAGCAAACCCACATTGACGGAATCACGCCGCGATAACTCAAAACAAAGCGTTGGGTGAATGCGTAACCAGAATTGTGCTGCTGAGGTTGGCAGACGTGTAGGGAGCGCCTTTCAAACCAACGTCGTGAAGGTTGCTACCAACACCGGTAACTAACCTACACTGGCGTTAAAAAAGGTCAAACGAATGGGCAAAGCAGAATGGATAAAATCAATGAACAACGCAAAGGGGTACAATAATTATTTCACGCGGGGAGGATCATGCTTTAAACATTAATTTGTGCGTTTATTTTGTTAAGCCATTTATCTTCACATGTATCGCATAAGTCAAAGCTGGATTGTTCTACAAAAGTAACAGTGTAAGCTTCATAGATAAGTGGTTTATGTATTCTCCGTCACCGTTTGAGCAGTTCTTTCAATCCTCTGCTAGGCCCTACCAGATCTCGGTGGTCGTGGCAGGTGTTTATTTATGATCCCATGGAACAACGAATAGTGCCTCGATAAGCCAATTTGGTCGCTGCCATCCCTATTATCTGATTTGTTCCAAGTTCCTTGATGCGCTGAACGTCTATTGGAAAATTTGTTTATTGTTAGGCCAATATACTCTTGATGGCTTATCACACAAGTCGCCACATAAATACCATAATTTGCACATGCCAGGCTTTGGTTCCACAGGAAAGTTATATTTTTGTCAGTATTTATAAAACAGTTGGGATTTGGTACTATGGATTTGTTGTTTTCCATTGCAAACATAAAGTGCACAGTACTTGCAAGGGCCCTGACGCACCTTCGGTTTTTTTTTTGTCTTATAGCAAGGTGATTGTAACTTTTTAGTTTTGGACCAATTGCGGTGGGTCTTTTGTAGGTGATCATTGCCTTTGTATTTAGACTTTTTCTTTGTGCGGTAGAGTTGGCAGATGGGTAATGATCCAGCCCAAACATGCTGGTCATCTTTCTTGTGACATTTTGTGGGGCACAGGTTTTCTTCCCAATTTGATGCCAACGCAAACATGTCATTTATCATGTCAAAAGGAAGTTTAAGTGGATCGCTTTTTCTTTAAGTCGATTTAGACTGGCGAGGTTATCTTCTTTCTTTGGTTAAGTCGCCTCAAATCTTATTGCTTCTCGAAATAAGATTGACTTTCATGTCGAGCTTGGGTGACGTGATTAACTGAACTGTCTTCCTTCCCCTGTGGAATTTCTAAAGTTTTCAGTGATAAATTCAAAGTAATGTTCAGTGGTTGCGCAATGGCCAACGTCGAAGATTTTAACTTCTCTCGTCTGGTCAGCTGTGCAGGATTGGCGAAACGTTAGTTCCAAGCCACTTTGCGAAAATGTTGAAGTTAGTGCCTGTCGAACGTGTTCATTTGACCTTCGTGGTGCGGTTATCCAAATTATGTCATTGATGAATATATGGAAAAGTTCTGCCTCACTTAGCACACCAGCAATCGGCTGTAGGATTACGCGCAGTATGTTTGCCAATGAAACCGAGTGATCATCATTGGTTACAATTCCGCTTTTTGGGTATGTAAATGGTCATTTTGGGTGATAATAACGTTGTTAAGATAAATTTTGTTCAGTTCAATAATGAATTTTCGGGCGTTGGTGTTGAAGATGGAATGCCTCTCCAAGGCACATTCAAGAATAAAGGGCTTTCATATATGCTGCCACAATGTAAAATACGGGTTTTACTTTTCAGTCCCTAGAGTTTTAATCAGGCGATCTTTCCACTCGAGCAGGTCCCCAACGTATTGTCAGCGATCATGACAAAACTCGTCTGGGGGGTTATTGCAGAAGTTTGCGCTAATAGGTTTCAGTATAAATTCTAAAAATTCAGAAATGCGTGAGGTGCTGTTGTTCCTAGCAGGTTGTAACAAGCGTACCGGTGTGTATTTAAATATCAACATTCAACAAACTCTTCGGGGTTGACTGATGTACCGTGAAAAGCAGGTATGGGTATGCCGGCGTATTTCATTGAAAAGATTTTGTTGATGCACCGTTAGCTGCGTGTAGCAGCATTTCGTCACTCATTGCACCCATAGTATGGAGTTCAGTAGCAAGATCTTTGCAATCTTTTCTCATTTTGTGAAGGTAAGCGCCGCATCCATCTACCAGCAAATCCATCTTTTCAAACTGCTGCAGTTCTTTGGTCATTATATAGCGTTGTAATCTTTGTAATTTAAGAATAACAATTTTCCCGTCCTTACATGCTCGGCAAATTACAATTTTCCTCTCTTCTGTTACTTTGCCCAGCTTGCTTACACTGTCTCTTCACTTTCTCGGTAAACTGTTCTTCGTTCTGTATGCGTCCATCACCAAAGGTTTCAGGTTCCTTAATGTTGTAAAAAACATGACCATGTATGAGTTGGTTTCGTCATCATATGCGTTGGTTACATCATTCTTTTCTCCAAGCACTGCACGCCACCCTGTTCGACTGAGCTGCCGATGTGTGTAGAGCCTCCGCGTTCTTCACCGACGTGCTCTACTTAGGTATTGATGCAACTCCCTTGCACTATAAAACTTTGTCATGATCATCGACGATTTGTTCGAAATCGTTTCGCTTTTGTGGAGATCAGTTATTTCATCTTAAAAAATATTATTGACTTAGAGAAATATGATCAGTGAACTGAGAGTGACCTAAGAAAATGCTAATGAGGTACTTATACGAATACGTACAACAAATATGTATGGCATTCCTTGTAGATTGAAACCAACTCACATTCAATACATTTATGGTAAAACAGGTGTAAACTTTAAACATATGCGCCAAATATGCTGCTTCACTCATAACCAATTAAGTTGTCTTTACTTTTTGAGTTGCCTGCGTCGAAATAGTGAATTACCATCTTCATATACCTGAACTGACTGTTGTTCAATTTTTCAAGAAATGTGTCGTTTTCTTACAAAAGGTGGTTAAATTTTAATACGTGGTTAAAATTTTAATTAAGCGTAAAAATGATATACCACCAAACCTCGCACTGTGCTGTAATAAGCTAATAGTAAATTTTTGCTTTATAGATGCGACGTGACATAAAGTTGTATTTCTGAAATAAATGTGTAACGTTCAGCAACACATTTATTCTGTGGAAGGGACCAAGCCCCACCTTACTCACACGTCAATGGCTATACGTCACAGCTGCTTTCAAAACAAGAGCTATTGAATTTGAAGGGTCTCGAAAACACCAGGGCGATGCGCTTGCCAAAATGCTCGGCTGTTGTGGTGAAGGACATTTCGGGAGTATGACGTAGGGACTTACGGAAAAATCCCCTTTAGATTCCCCGGAAAATCACTGAGAGACTGTTGGGCGAATGAACAGAGAGAACGAACCACCCTTTATGAAGGATATAGCGTTGGCACAGTACTAGTCTTTAGTCTTGTGACCGTTGAAATGCAGCACAAGGTCTTTACCAATTAAGATGCAGAACAGGCTTGGCAGAAAATGGGTGTTAATTTGACGTTGGAGGAAATGAGTGCAATCAGATAAGATTAGCTCGACAAAGTTGGTATCTTACGCGCAGCTCTGATCGAACGTTGCCATAGTGTGTTAACATCAGTCATGTTACGATAATGTACTGATATCAAGATTCCTGGATTTTCAAAAAGCATCTTAATCTGAGATCTTATATGAGATACTACATGCAATGTTTCTTGGTGTTGCATTTGGGCCATTGCTGATATGCTTCCTAGCATGACGTTATAAAGCAGTTTCACTTGACTGAATTCAATAGCTTGTGCAGATAAAGCTACTTGAGCTGCAAAGAGCTTTAGTCTTCCTTTATTTTTGTTTGCAACTGCGCATTTATTCAACTAATGTCTTTCGTCTGAAATACCCTCAGTTCTTGTAAAAATTAAACATTTTGCCTCTGGCTAAATCAAGGTCATGATTGAAACAACATTATGCTTCCAAATGGTTCTGAAATCATTTGTGTAATTTACAAATGTGTAAAAATGTTTTCTTGCAGATGTTAAATTCGTTTCAAAAGATGATATTTAAAAATAAAACTTGAGTGAGTTTTCAGCTGCAAAATATGGCGCATTTCTAAAATGTTGAATGGTAAAACGCTATATTAGGACAAAAACATGCTTCTTCACTGTTGTGTTATCTGATCAATTTATTTTTTGATAATCTTTCAAAAAACAAAAGCATACTCGTACGCACCGACATTTGCGTGTTTTATAAAGAATTAGGAAAATGTCCTTCATCCCTGCGAAGCATAGGGGACGGCGGGCAAGTGAGTCTTTTATACCCTACTGCACAACTGAATGGCATCTGTGAAAAACACAAGCAAAAGGTGGTAAATTCTTCATATCTGGACATCATTTAATTCGTCAATACTCCACAGAATCAACAACAAAAACAACAAAAGTACATTTCACATTTGCACAAGTAGGCTACCAAAGGTAACTCATTGGTCATATCTTCCGCAGAGTTTACACGTACTGTTGTAACTACGCAATATTTTTTGGAGTAGACCTGCATTAGACAATCATCTTCACGCAATACAGTTTAGTTTAAAAATTTCCCGACTATGTCTGTTACATGTTCGTTCAGCAAATACTTTGATTTATGGAACCCTCTTTTGCTTTAATAACTTACACATGATTTTGAATAACGTCAGTGTGTAAATTGAGCTCTGGCCATTTTTCTATTCAAAACCACAACATTGTGTTGTTGCCATCTTGCTTGAAAATTGCTTTGCTTTCTGTCCACACTTTTACCATTAAGTTTTGCAGAGAAAACTACAGTGTCAGACTTTTCCTTATAATTTCACAAAGCGAAACAGCTATCCAAAACAACAAGGCAAAAACGACATATTTACGCAACACCATATCAAAGTATTCGAAAAAGAATGATGTCTGTAGTCAGAAAAATTCAGTGATGAAGTGCAAAATGTTAGACCACAAATCATGCTGACGGCCCGATGCCCACAAAAGAAAAATGAACGAGCACATGTCAACCACTGCTGCAGTAGGTAAATCATCAACGAAAGAGTGTTTTGCTAGTTTGTTGCCCCCGCAGCAATGGTTGACGACACGGCGGCCGCGCTTGCTTTGTGATTTTCAGTTTATGCTCTGCTGGGGATAAAAGCAGCTGCTTTTGAATCATACAAAATACGTTTTTATATCATAGATTCTCGCATTGTTTCCTTTGATAAAACCGGACTGTTTACTGCAAACACCGTTGGTAATTTGTTCGTTTAATCTTTGCAGATGCTTATGCTTCATTGAAACGATCTGCATGAGGTAACCAATAAGGTCATCGCAAGCATTAGCATGTCCGACGAAACACAGAAACTGGTGAAAATATATGATTTTAGTGGCGGAAAATGGCATACTGCTGCTGAAAAACTACCAGCTGGTGACGACAGGCCACTGGCAATCATCACATGCATTGGAGACTTTGGGGTTGGAAAGTCTTTCCTAAGCAATATTTTTCTTAATTATCTGCTGCTCCAGGTTTGTACAAACCTTAACAAATCTTGTATTGCGTTATTTATGCCTTCATTTCACAATAAAAATGATTTATGATATTCGCTTTAGACCGGGATTTTTATTTTATTTCTCGTTTGTTTCCTGTTCAGATTTTTCAATGAGTTAGTGGATTTTTTTAGACTGAACTGTGAAGATCTATTCCAAGAGCTGTAGTTTTTGTTAACAGTCTAGTTGGTAACTAATGCTACGTAGTTACAATAAATCACACTGTGCAGAACAGTGGTTAGAGAATTTGCTACTGGATTGGTAAATTGAAGTTTTAATACTTTACAAATAACGACAGTTTGGTGGCACTTTAAGATAAAAATTAGTATCACCTGCTGCTGTATTTTGGCCCACTGCAGGGGATATTTTAGCTGGAAACTGGAAAGGTAAATCGAGATTGACTGTTTCTACCAAATCATTACTGTCCCAGCCAGAACCGTAGCCAGAAAGTTTTCAACAAGGGGGCTTGACATTGTAAAAATTGACAAACCGCACCTCCACTGATTTGTATTGCTTCATATTTCAATTTTAGGGGCTTGAAGCATTTTGGGGGCTAAGCCCACCATTGCCCCCCGTGGCGACGAGACTAGTCCCAGCATTGTCTCCATAATTAGAAGCGGCATTCATGAAAAACGGTTTCAAGCTGCGTTCACAAAATGAGCGGTGTTAGGAAAAAATTGCACTTTGCAGATACTAGCTGCAACGTGCAATTTTTTCATTATGCACCAAAATTTCTCGTCTCCTTTGAAAAACGCGTTTGGTGTGGTCCATCCTAGAATGTCAACGCTAAAACACAATTCATGCAGTAATGCATGACCCTCAAAACATTGTCAGAAAAGTGTGATCTAACAATCCTCTTCAACATCTGAAAGAGCTTGATTTTCAACGCCATCATATGATACAAAAAAGCACCCTATGTTGGATGAGTATTTCCTTATACTTTCAGAAAGAGGAACCTTTGTTCTTTTCAGATAGGAGGCACTTTGACATAACTAGTTATTTTAAGGAAAGAAGCACTTCAACTCTAAAATGTAATCCATGAGGGAAGAAAGACCATTAGAAAATTCTCAGCTTCCCGCGGTTTAAAGATGAATGTCTTCGGAAAATTGAAAAGTACCCGACTTTAGGTTGCACTTTAAAAATATATGGTGCACCTTCATCTATTACACCCACAAACATGCGCAATCGGCCACGTACGATTTTTTCCTATGCAGGATTACAGTTTTGACGATGAAGCCCAGTTGCTACGTGTTTTTCCCACTGAAAATTCCAATGATTCCGAAACAAAAGGGATTGACATGTATTCACAATATCTGCATTTTGGTGAAAACGTAAGTTTGGTTGTTCATCATGTTTAAAGTGGGTGTGTGATTATTCATTATGTTAACTGTGTTCAAGTCAGGAAATTTTCAAAACCATATAAAAAACAATATGATCAGAGGTGTTCAAAACTTCAAACTCAAAATCTTAGTTTGGCAGACGATGGTTATAAAATCAAGTTCACAGCTTACTATTCCAGGTTTTCCTAGCAATGTTTGAACGATGACTCAGTTACATCTTGTATGCAAACTAGGGAGGTTTCCAATTGAAGAAGATTACAAAATAACTGGTTTGATTTTCAAGGACACGTTAGCGTACACCAGTGGTTCTCAAACTTTTCTGCACGTTGACCCCCAATTAAAGTATACAATTTTCTGTCGACTCCATGGCCTAGCCCAACAGTTACTAATACACAGAAAGCATGTGTCAAAATAAATTTGAGTACTTTTTACTTGAAATGCATGATAAAATATACGAGGCATATTGATTTACTGTCGCTAGCTTTGCAAAAGTATTTACTGTGGCTATCACTCGGGTTTACAACAATTGTTCTCGGTCCTATACTGCGTAGCCTATTGCCAGTACTGCCACAGGCTTCTCTGCAAAAATCACTAGATTCACAAAAAATTCACTAGATCTGAAAAAAGTTCATTCAATTTGAAATCTTTGCGTCGAAGATCGCAATTTTGCTTGAAATGATTTAGTTATTTGTCGCCAAAAAAACTTGGCATCATATGCACGTCCGTTAAAATAGATGATGCTGAAGCCTGGATAATCTCATTCCAACAATCTCCAGGCTTTCTTCAAGAGCTGAAAATGACACCACTTGGCACTTACGGAAGATTTTGGACCGATCAACCTAACATTTAGTCAATTATTTCTGCTGCAGTGATCCGGCAAAGAAATTAAGTAAACGGCATGGTTAACATTGCAGCAACAAACAGCACGGAAGTGAAATCAATTAAAAACTCAAATTGAAACACTTGATTTTTTGCTGCAAATCTTCAAACAATGATTCACGTAATCAACTGTTTTTGGATTGAAAACGCCTGAAGGTTGGGAAAAAACGATCGTCATACTTTGCTGAAAAATCCCTTTGCAGTGTAAAATCACTAGATCACTAGATTGGTCGAAATATCACTAAATCTCGTGAAAAATCCCTAGGCGTGGCACCAGCGCCTACTGCTGTAATACCAGTCTGACAACTGCCGAAAGGCCACACATGCACTACAATGTTGTTTGTGACGTAACAAACAGAACAGCTTTCATAATGTCATCCCGTTGAATGATTTAATAAAAAAACTATTCGAATCGAATGTTATTTTAAACTACTGTAGCTGAGATTTGATCAGACCTCTTAATTTTGTTTGATTTGTTGAAAAACGCCGTTTGCATTCTTTGCCCGATTAACGATAATTTTGAATTGGAGGCTTCATTGCTCCAGTAGACCCCAGGACCAGCAGTTATTCATTGATCCCCTGGCCATTCAAAGACCCCATTCAACCCCGTGACAATTCATCGACCCCTTGGATGGTCCAATTGACCCCTGGGGGTCGATATCGACCACTTCGAGAACCACTGGCGTACACAAACAAATGTTTAGGTTTTGAACAGTGCTGTTTAGGAAATTTTCAAGGTTCAGTGGAGTCAACAAAACTGACGCAAATGCGGTTATGCACAGTAATTGAAAATCTTTGGGATGCAGTTTTTCACAATATTTTGTGTTATTGTACAAGCAAGATGCTATATCGATTTCACTGGATCTGAAAACACGGTTACTGCAATGGAAGTACATTAACCATTTTGTGAAAAATTTAAAAAAAAAAAAATGTTTTATATCAACTGTCACCCACGTTGGGGCTCCCTGCGTGCAGACCGATTCCAAACGACATGAAGAAAATATGTAACGACTACTCTCTTTTGATTGAGCATATTTCTGTTCATTTTATAACACGGTTGTCATGTTGGGTAAAACATGGATTTACATAAAGATGCTAGCTGCGCAAAGTTGTCGACTGCGCAGCTAGAACACCACTTGATGAGCGTAGCCCAAAATTGTAAAAATGAAAGTCTTCCTTCGATTTTATTTTTTCTTTTCATCAACAATTACTTGGAAATTTTTATGAAGTTAAGAAGATCAAAACAATCATTAAACTTGAGGCAAGCGTTATGAAAATACACAAACACCTTGTTTTGATTTATACTCGAGGTCTGTACAGACATAGGGTAATCGTAATCGTCAATCGTAATCGATTACAGTGTTTTGAGTAATCGTAATCGATTGAACTGACCAAAAATGAAATGCAATCGTAATCGATTACATTGCCAATTTAATCGTAATCGGCGATTACTTTCGCGATTAAACTTGGAAATCTTCCCTCTACATCACTGTACGATGAACCGCGGTTTTGGTGGGTATATACCTCCTTTATCACAGTTTGTTATGGTTATGTTTGAGGGGAGGCCATTAGCTCGTCTGTGTCCGTTAAATCCAGATAGTCCAGCGGCAAGCACAGCGTTTGTAGCGAATTTTGGCTTTGTT
>Ga0210059_1001480_pt1 | contig 35368 bp, 22 predicted proteins | sample Ectturendosymbi2_FD_188042 | JGI IMG/M metagenome (GOLD analysis project Ga0210059, IMG submission 188042) | Ecteinascidia turbinata endosymbiont from Florida, USA - Sample 2 (SPAdes) (version 2) | ecosystem: Host-associated > Tunicates > Ascidians > Unclassified | place: Key West, Florida... | reverse complement strand
GTATCGCTTCTGAATCACGAAAATTTTTCAAACGAGTATTTTATTTGAAATAAATAAATTTCATCACGGGGGGCCCCCTTGAAGCGGGGGGCCCGGGGCAATTGCCCCCATTGCCCCCCCTTTAATCCGGCCCTGCATATAGTGTAATTTAGACCTTCATAAGGTGTATAGGTAATGACGTCATATTTCATTGTTTGTGACGTCGCAGTTGCCAATTCAAACCACAAAAAATTTGTATAGTTTTTTTGACATGCTCTTATGCCCCCCACTTTGAAAACGGTTCAGCCATCCATGGATACAAATATAAGTGTTTCTGAGTGCTATAGGTAACGGTGACAAAAGTTCTTCACGGAAAGTCTTCGAGTATACCTTATCGTACACGCAGGCTACACTTGTTCATCGCAAGTACTCTCTCTGTTTCTTATGCCATCCTCACTACTTCGCATCTCGGCATTTTGCCTGCATGGGTACAATACAGTCAGAAGCGAGTACACGTTTTTTCGATGCCTATGCTCTGTGTTTCTGATCACTGCATGACTACAGCGTATTAAGCCAAACAATGCGAAAATGCCAGATAAAATTGTTGTGCGAAAAATTACAAACAGAAAATGGGTTATCCATTCGAAAGACTTGTTGGTAACACTAGGCCTATATTAACTTTTCTGTAAAGCAACTAGTGCATTAGCTTAGAGATGTACACTCATCTTATTCAGACCACATAGGATAGTAAGACTTAATGGGTAGGATAACACCTCTGAGAGCGCATGTAGGCCTACTGTATGTGAGGCAATTAGAACTGGGACAGATGACATTATGTGAATATAAGAAACTGTTCAAGAATATTCAACTGTATTTTTTGCAAGTTGGAAGGTTAATTTAAAAAAACTCATCATCCCTAAATGCTGCAGCTTCGTTCTAATAATGGATATTTACTACAAATTTTGAAGTTATCTCCTATTGAGAGCAGTGGAATTTTTGCAAAAGGATATTTTGCTGCCATTTTGTTGCCACGACAAATATTTGACAGCACAAATTTTAAAATCAAAATGTCTCCGGTGTCAAGCGAAATTTCTGACTTCACGTCATGTGCGCATCCACAGAGTAATATTCTACAAACCAAATACGCTGAGAAAACTGATGATTAGGGCTTAAGGATTTGTGTTTTGGTCAGTGTGTCGGGTTAGGGTGAGAAAAAGAAAAAAATGAGGTCTAAGACTAAGTCCAACAATTTTCAGTGGTTAGAGTTCTTCCTGTGCTATAACTTTTTGTGGGTACCTGACATCTAACCAAAATGTTTTAATTTACACAACACATATAAAAAAAGTAATTGCCAAACTTGTTTTCTTTATTCTGAGAAGCAACATAACTGACAACAATAACAGGTCAGAAATTTCGCAAAGGTCAGAAATTTCGCTTGACACCGGTAACAACGTTACTATAAAAACAATTTAGAAAAGCACTTTTGTTAGTTTTACACTAATTTGTGTTTATATATTTTATTATAACTACTGCCACTATTGGGTCAGCCTTGTGTGAAGCCTTCTAGGTGAACAACAACGTTTTCTGTGTTCGATTCGCTTCCGCACGCCGAAATAGCTAAGAGCTTCAAACAAGCAAAGTTTGCAGTTTTCGCCATTTGTATAAGAAACAGTGGACCGAAGCTTGCACGTAAGCTTGTTTTTCGCGTGTTAACCATGTATCTTACGCCATTCTTGCTTCACATTCTGCTATTTGTGCCTGCATGGGTATATATTATAACAAGCAACAATAGTCAGAAGCTTGTATAAATACAATTACAGTACTATCATAAAACTAAAAGAAGGTTCAATATTATGTTTTGAGGCAAGCAAATTTTCGTTTTTTCGATTGAGTGTTAAAACCGCAATGTGCTTTGATAATGATTTTCTCACAAATCTCAAAACGCATGAAACTTGTCATTTTACTTCGGTAATTACGCGCTAGTAGGTGTTTTGGAATAATTATGGAATGGCAATTGAAATTAAATGTCGTCTCTCCTTGAAGACATTTTCAATGTCAAATGCTTTTGTTTTGCTGGTAAAAGAACCGGACAGTACTTATATCCGTTTTCAGACTCTTTAGCTTTATGTGACAAAGTCAAAACCAAGAACAGGCCGTTGCTTCGCTGGCAACCCTGTATACCTGACCCATCAGCATCATTTCCATTCAAAGCGTCGCGCTCTGCCTTGGCAAACATGAGCTCTTGATAGCGGCGGGTCACTGATACAGAGAATTACTGTACATGAAAACCTGTTTCCGCTCGCTATGATAATTTGGTGCTGCTCAAAAAACATGTACTACTCAACTACCTCTTAAACTTTGAATTCGTTGCTTTTTCCTATGACGAAAACGAATTAAATATAAAATAGCCTTGTATCAACTATTTATCAGTACTGTACCTTGCACAGTCAACTGTGGATGGAATTATAGTTATCAAGTAGTTAACTGTCGTGTTTCTCAAGAGCAGCTTGATAATTAGGACAGGGTGCTATTCAAAAAGGGTATGTTAGAAAATAGAAAGATTTGCGGGAAGCGAAGAAGCAGGTTTAGAGCTGCTGCTATTGAAAACCAAATGGAATAAATTTTTTCTCGTCTCTCTTATTGCTTTACTCCATCTAGTTGTGAAAACGGAGGTGGATTTTCATCCTAGTTTACCAACATGCTCGTATTGTTGATATGCCTGCAGCTTGTTGACTAAAAGAATACTGCCCTGCACTGTTGACTTGACCAATGATATTACGATGTATTCAAGGAAGAAACGAAAATTCACGCGTTATGGACACTTGCTTTGCAAGTGAAAGCGTTATTTCACCACACCATGGAAGCAACAAATTGAATTTATTTTGCCAAATAACGCGAATGAAGACGGTCTATAAATTTAGAACAGTCGATTTTGTGAAGACAGAGCAATGGACCAGCATGTTTTCCCATCAATCCTAAGGAAACACTGAAATAAGTTTTGTTTGCGTTACAGTAGAGGTCGCGCGAGATGAATCAAGTGAATAGGAAATGTTTGTCAAACTGCTAAGATCGAGTCAGATCGATCCAGTCGCCGGCCCGGGTGCAAAAGAGCACACACGTGCAGCTCTTTTGACCAAATGTCTGGTTCCGGTAGAAAAGTTAAGACAAAGCGCGTTTCTGATTATCTGCCGGATATACACTGCCCGCCAATTGTCAGTGACATTGGCAACGTCTGTTTGCCAACTGCGCGTTAAACCGCAGGAAACACATAACGTTAAACAAATTCACTGCAGTCTTGCGTGTGCGAAAGATAAATAAATAAATAATAAATAGTTCCAGAAATAAAAAATAAGAAAGAGCAAATAGTAAAAAAATGTCTCAGAAACAAACACGGTGTAAAGGCAGAAACCTCAGCTCCAATATGAGAATCCTTTTAGTTGTTCATAGTTTGCAGGCTTTTGCTAAAACAGATTCACTTTTTTGAAATGATTCGCATTGAAATTTGAGAAGAAAACAGCGTTGCATAGCACTGCTTTACACCGTATTGTTTCGAAGTTTAGCTGTAATGAGAGAAATTTTTGTTGAAGCACATAGGTGTACCGTTGATAATTTTCACAACAGCAGTGGCGCTCGTTGCGGTTCTACACGTCGCGAACCATCACGTGTGCCGCTCCTTCAGATTCAGCAAGTTTTAAAAATGGTTTCATTGCCTTTGGTCCTTCTGACTTTATGAGCTGTGCATAGTCAGCGTATGAAACCTTGTTAATGCAACGAAACCCCACTTTTTTAGCGAGGCTATAGGGGAGTCTCCAGCTGCACATCGCTGCCATATTTTTCAACCCGTTGGTCATTGCAAAACGGACAGAAGCTTTCATCAGTTCTGTAGCGATTCCGCACTGGGCGACTCCGGGTTCAACGCAGATAGCAACGTGTCGCATGTAGAGGTCGGTCCCAAGGATTTTAGGAACGTCCTGCTCCATGTGGTGAAGAAACTACAAAAAATGAAAACGATAAGTTCAAGATATCGTTAAGAAAAAGGTTTGCGATCCACTCAGTCGTTAATCACGCAGCGTATAAAACAATTTTAAAAGATAGTAAAGTTGGAAACACATTTATGATTTAAGGATGAGCTAGACGAGGATCAAACGAATGTAGAACGTTTTAGTTTCAATTTGACTACTTTATGTTCTTGTTGTCATGCAGATTTATCTCAGATACGTATGAAGGATACGACGTATGAAAGAATGTTTACTTGGGTAACATTCAGATATCTCAGATACGACGTGTGGAGGAATGTTACCTTGGGAATAAGATTAAGGTTATATCCAAAATCATTTTCCAATTCCACTCCTGAAGATGGACCGACCGCGTTCAGCCTCACGCCGCATATTTTTCCTGTTTCTGAGTCCCTCGCCAAAAATGACGCGTTGTGCACAAGCGCCTCCTGCATGAAAGAATATGTTACTTAACAGGAGAAACATAGACACGAAATGTTTCTCTTTTAATCGGTTCCGCTTTGGTTTACTTCCTGTTTATAGTGCAAGTCGTGACGTTTCAACCTTCAAAACAACTATATCGCCGATGTATAAAGGTTGCAGGATGACGCAGAAAACGACCTGGGCTCGCGTTTAAAACGGAGAAAGGGCTTACCACGCACTGGTAATAGTTCTTACAACTACTTCCGCTTTTAGGGAATCAAAGTGTTTTACTGAATGCAAAGCGCACCTGTCAAAATATTATTTAAATTCTGGACCAGAACTGGAGAGAGGAATATTTGATCATAAATGCTAAGTTAATTTATTTTAACTTATTTCTTAGAGACATGTATCAAGTTTATGGCATGAAGCACACACGGTAATTCATAAAAATGCTTTTATCAAGATTACATGACTCTTGAGTACGAATAAAACATAAACACAGAAAGAATAACTTATATTAAAAAGAAACACTTTTCGTATAATTCATAACAAGATTTAACTAAGGTTCCAAAGGGGTGTATAGCGAAAAGATCATATAATTAAAGGCTAGTCATTTTTGGGTTACTGTTGAAGAATTATGTGCCTTTGAAATTAACCCTCAATACTTATTTTTCTCGAATGGCAAAACCATTAAAAAGAATAGAAGTCTGAACTCTAAACATACTTATAAAAATTTTTACCTCTCGTCTTGTACTCAAGTTTACTACTATTTAACTGCAATGCCGTGTTTACGATATGAAACTCAAGCTGCTTTACGCATGAATATCTTATCTAGAATGACTTAACAATACTCTCTACTCACAGCATTTGTGAGTATATGTAAAAATCCACTAGCAAATTACCCAACATGCTATGGCATTCCCTGCGTCAAGGACATGGTCATCGCTTTCACAACAGAGAAAAACTAATGCTTATTGCGTGGGATGCTTTGCAAACATAACTTTGCATAATACATCTATTAACAATGTGTTGAGCAAGGTACTTACATCAATCCAATGTTCCACAAACATGCGCGAGTTGGTGGGTGTCGCTCCAAGTGACTGCATAAGTGGTTCTCTGGTGACAAACTGATGCGCCATAAAATCAACCATGCCATCCCTGTCGCTTGATGTACATGGTTGACAGATCACAGATTTTTTCAATACTTTTTTTGCTGCCTTTCGCGTGACCGCGCCAATTATTTGCGGTTTTACGATGTGAAGCATCTGCGAGCTTCGCTGCACTGCTGGAATTACGACGTTTTGCACGCTCATTGCACTTGCTTGAATCAACGTTTGCTGTTTGTTCGTTGATTGTCGATTGCTTTCGGATTTCTGGTCTTTCTGCCCGTGCGCATAGCTTTTTAAAGATTGCACCGAACACGAAGAAAAAAGAAAGACGCTAGTGGGCGCAACACCTTTCATCACTTAACTCACCAATTCAGTCATTCTATAGTACTTAAGGCTGTGAACGTGAAACGTAAGCAGTGAGGAACTGACAAGACCCGTTTCCCGGAAACGCCAAAAGCAAATATGTACTTGGCGCAGTAAACGCATGACGGAGGTGAAACGTGATGGCAGCACGTCTGCTTCGCTGCTGCTTCTCTGTCAGTCAGTGCCGCATTATGATTTGTGGATGCCCGTGTGCGCAAAGCCATGTGGAGGCCCCTTGTTCCATGGGAATACTTGTTGGGCTTTGAACTGACACACAAGACAAACGTCTAAATCCGGCATTGTTGTCAGGAATCACGGGGTATGAAGTACTTGCAAGTGTTGACTAACAGCTCAACTGGCAATGTTGGTCGACTCACTATATATCAGGGGTCCCTACAGTTTTAACGCCTAAATACCATAAGTCAAATTTTCTTCAATCTGGATAGCCCTTTTCAACAAAGTTTACTAACAAAGTCAACGAGTATCACGTCAAAGTCAATCTGGATGGAAGCAATTCCAAGTTCTTAAAGAATGAAGACTTGAGTCGGGATTTGGACTTCACTTCCCCACACTGTTGTATACCTCCAACCTCTAATTTCAATACGCTCCGGGGGTATTGAGGCACCACTTTAAGAACCCCTGTTCTACATTATTGGTCAGCTGCAAGTAAAATGAATTCATTAAGCACCTGAGGCACTGAGGATGTAGCAATCTAGCTCCAAATGTATGCAGGATAGTTGCCTTTCACGCAAAGAAATCACAACCGTTGAAGTCGAAGCCTGGGGCAATTTCATTTGTTTCACTCTTTCGACCAACGTCTTCAGATACCGATGCTTTTTATTTTCTTTAAGAGGTCGTGCGAGTTGTGCAAAAATAGCCTACAACACTGAAAAAATACTGCCAGTTTTATATGCAGCTAGATACAAACCATCAGTGATTTTTGAAAACGAAGTATTGCAGACCGTTGAATTATCCAAAGTCATTTATATAACCAGTTTAAAATATTTGTTTGATTTACTTTATTTTGAGACGATTGTTGATAACTTTCATAAATGAGCAAAGCGTTAAAGTGTTTCAGTTTCGACAAGCCCCGTAAACAGTTTGGTACAACAGGAGGGACGAAGAGTTTTTTGAGAGGGGCCCACATTTTTTAAACTATGTCCAACAGTTTGAAACTATGTCCAACGCTTTTTCCAGGGGGGAATTTTCTAGGGGGACTTCGCCCCCTAGTTACGGGCCTGGTTTCGACTCTCTCGCAGATCTGAAAAAATGACTTCGTACCACCGTTGTTCAAGTAGTTGATGTTTCTAAAGACAGTGTACCTATCAGTTGCTGATAGATTGAGGATAATTAATCATGCGATATAAAAGCAAAATAGTATATTACAAGCACTTGGGTGTTTCCCTTGTACGCGCCTTATAAAAATATGATTTTTTCTACTTTACCAAATCTTTGGCGAGAAATATAACAGCATTCAGAATTGCCTAATACACGAATTTTATCCTCAGGCATTATTGTTGGAAATTTTACTATCGATTCTACGTGAATTCCCGGTAATGATCCCATCAAGAACTACAAAACGTATTTACGGCAGCATTCACTCCCGTCCGGCATATCATGACTTAATCGCCATTGAAACACGTGCGGTATGAAAAATGTGAGCTGTCTTTTCCAAGTCACGTTCACCAAGTCACGTTCACCGGGCTTGTCCGAAGTCCGGCTCAGGGTTCGCTCAAACGCGACATGTGATTTTCACCAGCTGCTTAAAACCATAGAATATTCACCGAACATGGCAAAAAGTTATGCACAATAGCATTTTCAACAATTTGAAGACTTCTGCAGCAATCCTCAGATTCTGTCCAATAAAAAATTGCAGGCACTTACTATAAGGTTTACACTTTTTCTTATCCGTGAAGAAAGTTATGTGAATTCAACAAATTTTCTCATTGAATATTTAGTTTTTTGGCTACATCAACGAAGAAAGGTTCAAATTCAAATGCATGTCCAAAAATTTGATTTGGCCGTTTACGCGCGTTGAGCACGAAATATGTCTTTAGGGATGAAGAGCCCAGTTTTCCAGCAACCAACGCAAGAAATTCTGTGATAGTGTGGATTTACGGGAATGCTTTTATTGCTTTCCTAGGATTTATTGTAACAAGCGACGAAAGCGCGCCCCAAAACTTCGTTATTGTGAAAAAGTGTTTCTTTGAAAACATTCCAGGTAAAAATTATTAGGAGGAAATACTGAAAGTTTCAACTAAAATTACCTCAGAGAAAGAACGGGCGAGAACTGAAACCAATGAAAAGCCAACGTGAAGTTCGTCCGTAAACGGTGTCACACGAGCTCGGCAAAATGAACTTTGTCTTTGCTGCACGTCACGTTTCGTTATGAATTTTGCATTCTTTTGTAATCATAAAACAAAATGGCGTGGCACAAACCTTTGCATACGTGACGGGCTCTTGTAACTGATCCTGCGTTTCTTGACGCTGATCATTTTGCGAAACACATTCAGCGAAATGTCACCTGCGGTTTGATTGCGCAAGGCAATGGCATTTGCTACTTTTATGGAATTGGTGTGTAGGTATATAACCAGTTTTTTTAACAAAAATGTTAGGTACCCGGTATGGACCTGCAGGGACCCGATTTCTCTGATTCTAGGGACCCGATTTTCAATTCTAAGGACCCGACTGAAACACCTTAAAAAATGATTCAACTAAACGCATGGTATTTTCTTCTTCTCCATGCAAAAAATAGTTGTACCAAATTGGTGAAATCACTTTGAAACATCCCCATTTCTGTAAACAAAATCCGAGAACGTCTTCTAAAGTCTGTCAAAGTCGGAAATATTTCGCTAAACTCTCATCTTATTGAGATAAACTGGTATCAAACTTTCGCTTGTTCGTTTTTCGAGGGAAGTTTGAAAACAGACAAATCCCAAATTGACTTCTTCCCACTTAGATGCTTATTTTTTCACTTCTTCCGAAGGTGGTTCTTGGTTTCTTTACTAAAGTTATTCTAGACCAGTGGTTCCCAAACTTTCGTGAGCCGTGGGCCCCTTCTAAGTTTAATTGGCGAATACTTAATATATCGTGACACTTGGGTTATACAATATCACGGCAAAGTTACCTAAGTAAAGGCTTCTACTCGTGCCCTCCAGCGAACCGCTCCGTGGCCCCCAAGGGAGCCGAGGGCCCCGTTTGAGAAATCCTGTTCTCGACTGTAGAGAGAGTGACTAAGCAACGGTTGAATTGATAAAATTGTAAAGTTAAAAGTATTTGTATCAAAATTTCCTTGTGAGAATACCTTGAGTGTTCAACAGTACGAAAAAGATGTTCAAAAATGAAATTTTTACTTCATGAGTAACAGACCACGAGAAAGTGCAAGTCACAAACATTAGAAGTTGCCGGAAAAAATTGAGATGAGCCTGATCGAGACAAATAATGTTTGATAAATATTTAAATTTTAAAACATGCAAATAACGTTAATTTCACATTTTTTTCCATTTCTTTCATTTTTTGTATAAAATCGAAGTTTGCACGGCTGTACAAAATCACTGAGTTGCTTTGATGCCATTTCTCTTGGCGGTTCATATTCTAAACTGTCGTAAGGCATCGCCAACAAGACACTTGACGGCCAATACCATGATGGTATGAACAACGCAGTCGTAGATATTCTCATGTGGACGAAACATTGGAATTAATACAAGTTTTCTTCGGAAAAAGTCTGGCGTTTGCCAAATATTCTAGATTTTTCATTACGCGATTACAACTCTTTTTTCTGACCAGGAGTCGACTGGTTTGCTCACTCCACTTATCTTGACATTATATAATTTACATGAAGATCGCGAAAATTATAAAGCTGTTCATCTTATCTCTGTTTTACCCATTGCATGATGCCTATCTACAGAATGTAGTAAGAATGCGATTAAAACATTTTTTTAACTTTCCGAGATGTTTTTACTCTGCTTTTCAAAATCACCTGGAGCTGGCGAAAGTGAAATCTTTCGCAAACTTGTTTTTCAAGAAGAATGCAACGAACTACAGTAGAACAAAATTGTGTTATTCAATAGTTTTGTAATTATTTTCAAGGGCTAACCGGAGTGATTGCGAAGATTCTCCTGAAGACCGCTATACGCTTCGGAAGGGCTAGCGCTTGGTTGCGCTGATTTTGGTTTAGCCGAAAGACAGAATATCAAGTGACACTCAGGTATCAGTTCCCAACAGTGGCGTAAAGAGACAAAGTGCCGCCCGGGATCGACCATAAAAGTCCCGCCCTTTCCACCCCTCGAATTTGCTTACAAGAATTTAAAATGCAAGAAGATCATGTTTCGTGCTTAGCTTATTAAAGACCTAAGGAATAATCAGAAACTCACAAACTGAAATGGGTCTTGTATTTCATTGTCGATTATGAGCCTTGCTCATAATTGCTCAGCGATTATGACTTGAAAAGAGAAAAACAAACCAAGTTAACGACTAGGCTACAGCTTGTGGCACTTGTTGAAAATATCCCACTGAGCATTAAAAACTGTATAGCGACAGAAAAAAAGCATGAGACGTGCCAAGAAATGTTCGTAGCCAAGGCCAATAGGTGTCACTGTCAATTGATGTGATGATGCGCCGTTGGGGGTGTTGCTAAGGATCGAACGAAAGGAGAAAAAGGATCAAGCTACTCTTGACTATTTACCATGATTTCATGCAGGGCCTTTTTTATCAGATTTTAAGTGGTGCGGCCATGTAAACCACGAACTACCGGACCAGTAATGTTTGCTACCCTGCCGTCGAATGTCATCTATGTCTGTGTACAAAGGACTTTTTACTGGAGTGGGGGAAATGTCTTTGGCTGGAGAGGAAGGTGCAAGGGCTGGGGGACAATTGCCCTCAAAGTATGTTAAAAAAGTCCTGATTTTAAGGACTAAAGTACTGGGTACTTTAGCACACTGGAGTTGACCCAGTCTTTTGAGTAATCATTTACTCAATTCGCTCATTCCACAGCCACATTTTCTAATACTTTGGGCTATAATCTGCCAATCTGGGGCTTCTAAACACAAAAACTGAAAAGAGTTAGAACTTTTAAATGTTTCAAAACTTTCAAACTTTTAAAAGTTTCAAAAGTTTCTAACTTTTCGATGTTCTATCTAAAATAATAAAGAAGATTTAGAACTTTCAAACTACCTTCAAAAATTAAATTTTAATCAACAAATTGCCGCAACCCTGAAGGTGCCGCCCGGGGCCCGGAGCCCCCAGGGACCCCCTTGCTACGCCACTGGTTCCCCAGACTCCTGAGAAAATTCGTGACTCTCACAGCAAAAAAAAACTTTAGTACGGCAAGAATCAACGTTTTGACGATCTATTTGGTTTTTGCACAGGAGATTCGGTTTTGAAACATTTTTCACGTAGAAGGAAATCTCAACAAAAAGTGACGTCATGATCAGACATATTACAGCTGAGATGAGGCACTTTGTTTCGTAAAACATGGTAAATGTATGGCGTTGCAAACAGTAAGATACAGATTGCGACAAACATGTCTAATTCACTACCAAGTTTTCATGTTTCGGGTGAAAGTAATTTCAGTCTGAAAAAGTTAAGTATGGTAGGAAGTTATGACCTCAAGCAGTATTTTTATTGAAAAGACGTTGTGGGGAAAAACCAGCCGTCTGTGTTTTTTTTCATTCACACGAACTGTCACGTACTGTAATGTTGAGAATGTGAGTAAGTGTAACTGATCCAGACGGTAGTAGGCGTCCTGCGAACCGGAAGAACTGTGTACACCAGGGCCACAATTCAGTACAATACACAAGAAGTAAAATGTTTCCATCAACTTGGAAGCAGACACAGTGAGTGTCAACACTGCAACGTCCTTTTCATTTCTTGTCTGGCAACTACTTGCTCAAAATGTAACTTTTCTTCCAACAAGATGTTTCAAACATTTGCGAAAGCAAAAAACAAGTCTCATTAATCATTATTTTCTCCACCAACCATCCAGCACTCTGATGAAATTTGAAATTTCCCTAAATCAAAATCGCATTTCCTGATAAAATATAATTCTGTTCTATAAATGACACTTTGACAAAAGGCGTTTTTTGCTGAAAAATTTTACTAAACCAAGTTTATGAGTCAAAATTTGCATCTGAAAATACAAAGGGAATAGTTTTGACCTGAAACCAAAATGGCAGATTGAAAAGCATCAGCAGGCTGTTCTGAGCATTCCTGACAGCGCAGGAATGGAAAACATACATACTTGAAAACGCAAGGTTACAAGCCATCGATATTTTCAAGGGTGTGCTTTTCTTCACAGTGTAGTGTTTCCGAATTAAAACAAATTACACAAAAAATTTTAGAAGTTGCTTTGTTGATGGCAAAGATTTTGACAAACGCAATTTTGCACATACATTCAAATCAAGATTCAGTGTATATAATAGGTCATGGCGTCACAGGGTAATTATTACGTCATGGTGGGGTCGAGTTCAAACGAGCTGGAAGAATGTCACGGTGACGCACTTTAATGTAATAAGGAATATTTGTCGCTCCAATGCCAATAGTAGGCCAATACGGCCTTTTACAAGTTACAATATACTTGATAATGGGCAAAAATATTTTGGGGTCGCGTGATTGAACCCCAAATGTAGGCGGCATTTTCAGCAACGTAGATAAAATACTTCCCAAATGAAATGACGCATTCACACTTCTATAAGAACATGCACAAACTAAACACGACAAAAATAAATCACATTAACATGTGACTAACAGTAACAGTGATCATATCTATGAGTTTGTCTTCAAGACGCAACCCGGTGAAACATGATCAGTGGTTATCATTTACTATAAGTGGAAACGACTTTCGTCTGGACTACAGAAAAACTTCAAGGTAGATACTATTTTCAGTCACGTATCCCTATAGGAAGGACATACAGTGAGTCACGTATCCCTATAGTCACGTATCCCCTCTAAAGAAAATTTCACACTGAGCAAATGTTTGTTTTAGTGCGCATGCAATCGCGTAACCATGTAAACACACAATCATTGAAGCGTTTCAGTTGAGCGTTAAACAAGAGTCATGCGATATATATATATATATATATATATGATGTTAAATTTGGAATGTTGCAAGTTGCGGAGAATGAAAATTCCACTACGCCAATGGCCTGATTTGCGCAGTTGCGAACCTTAGAGGCAACATTACCCTTATAGGTAGGATAAAAGGTCGATATGTCACGTATCCCTGGAGGTATCGAACTAATTGTTGTCGCAAGCAAACGTCACCAGGTTTTAAAATGAAACTTAATGCAAACATCAAAACTACGGTTTTTGTTCTAAAAGCATTGTTAGCTGCAGTGCTCCATTAAAGCGCATGTGAACAGGTTTTCATGCCTGCGACGATTTACTAATGAGCTACCTCTATTCACCAAAAATTAGTCAGCGCGTGCTTTCATCAATATCGCGGCGAGGCACATGATATAATGACCTGTTTAATTAAGAAAAAATAAAATAGTAACTGGAATGCTGAACAGACAAAATTTCGTTAGTTTTTTTATTCTATAAAACGCCATATTACCGTTTGAAACGGAAAATTTACTGCACAGCCGCCGCATCGCTGGCATCACCAGCTTTGACATTTTATTTATTTGAAATACCTTTTAGCTGCAAAGATAATTCTGGTGATCGTCCTAAAGCACAAACGCTGATTATAATCTTCAACAACTCTAAATTATCAAAAACCAGTAAACACGATGTGTACATGTATGAAATGTCTGTGTGTAATTGTTCAACAAACGCACGCTGTCCTCTTCACTCAGAGTCTGTACGTTTTCCAGAGGCGCACTTTTTCACTCATTAGGTTCAATTCGTTACAGCTTGCACAGACGAAAAGTGACCAACAGCTCGACGAGGAGACCTGACATGCGGGTCACGGACGTGTGGCTGCAAAATAAGGTAAGTGCCAGCTTTGTAGGAACTGTAAAACCAAACCCTTTTAGCTAATATTGAAACTGTTCCAACCGGGCGTCATAATATGGCAACGATACCCAAAATGTAGAGTTTTGATTGATTTATTTGCCTTTGCGAAGACGGTTGACCATAGCAACAAAGTGCTTTAGTTTCTTTCTTCACGCAAATCTGAAAACAATGCGACTTCATGCCACTGTCACCCAAGTAGCAAATATTTGGCCATAAATGGGCCAAAACAAAACTTTCACTGCTTTTGCAATTCGATTGTCACCAAGCGTTTCTGTATCATAGAATAATCACAAATACCTTCTTGCGCCATTCAGTTACTTTAAGCTCGTTTGTAATGCTATGATTCTTTGACTCATGACGTCATGCTTGTAGAAAAATAAATTTTCGGGCGTGTGTGCAAAATATCAATTGCCCAAAAGAGTGTGTTAACCGCGACTAATAGTATTGGCCTGAACTGTGAAAATGCTGCATGTACAAAATTAATCATGGTAGAAAAACTTCTTTGAGGAAGTTATTTTCTTTCGCTCAATGTTTATAAAAACGAGTAGCTTTTGTCAGTTCACAAGAATTTGCTCGATTTGTGTCATTGACCAGCTATTGAATTGGCTCGCATGTAAATTTAGGAGTGTATGATACTGCGTATATGTCTGTGGGTGCTGCAAATCAGCGTTTTTAATTGTTGCGGAGCATTTCATGGCCAACAAAAGGCTGACCGCATGTAGTCATGCATCAAGTCCAACAATAAGACTGCGTTTCCTTCCAGATGAAACTGTTGATTCTTAGCTCTTGTCAAAACTTTAGTCGAAACAACTTCGGTGAATAAAATGGAACATACCTATTAGAAACGTGACACACAATGCCATGGTAAGCCCGTAACACCGGCAAATAAATGCACATACTTCCCATTATTATCATTTTAATTAATTTGGGACGTTTCCGAAAACGAATGAATAAAGCATCTTTCTGTGTACAGTGTAAGCAGCACTGCACTGGTCTTTCTGAGGGAAACCGGAAGTCTTTTAAAAATTTTGTCTCGGCAAAGTCACATTCTTACGTGGTGACCTGAAGAACGTCATCCGTAAACAACAGAACTTCGTACATTTATGAAAACTCTAATGACAAGATGCATGGGTTCAATTGCAATCTCAAAATTGCGTGCACATGTGAAAATTGCCCGAAATTTTTGCCTAGCCGATGTCTGCGTTAAGCGTTGATTTACAAAAGCGATGTTTTTAAGAAAATTTGAACTAAAAGACTCGTTTTATCTGCAAAACTAACAAAAATCCTGTGGAAAATGACAAGCGATAAAGCAATCATGCTTGTCTAAAACCAGTTTGTTCAACTCTTTGGTTTGTTTGTTTTGAGCATGCAGTATAAAGGTTTTGCGGGTTTCATTTGGCAAAGTAATCACGTTGCAACATTCAACTCTTATGAAAGCTCTACAACTATGGAAATTTGACTAAAACCAAAGAAATAATTGAAACATCATTTCTAACATGTGATCAAACAGCAACTTTGTGTAAATCTACAAAGATATTTTTTAACTCAATGCTATCTGTTATCTGCACAAAAGTTATTGCAAAATTATGGATTTGGATTTCCGCCAGAATGCATTATTTTGAAGAACGTGCTATGACAATAATGTTGCAGATAAATCCTAGGAATGATGCAAGCCCAGGAGTAAACGTCGCTGCTTCTTGCACGTTACTATTTCCTACAGGGAAACACAAAACAGCCAGCAATCTTACCGCTGAAGGCGCGTATCTTCGGATATAGCCTCGTCCCTCTTGTAGTTCGCGGTACTGCCTATATCCCACAAGTAACATGATAACCTGCGTATAATTTTGATACTTGTCACAATCTACTTGTGTAAACTAATGCCGATTTTTAAGAATAACAGTGAAAAAGATTTGGCTATAAAATAATTTCTTCCAGTATTGTCCTGAAATTGTTGTGTTTGCATTAGTTGCCTTTATCGCGAATCATGATCTCAACGCTAATCTTCGGAACTTTCAAAATAGCGGCTTTTCAGTAATTAATTAATTCAAATGCTTATAAAATGGGTCGTTTTTAACAAGTCTTTGTATGTCTAGTGAGTTAGCTGGATATGCGGGATATTTACATTGGCGAGATTTTTTTGGGTCACAGACCGAAACGTTTCTGAAATGACCGAAAAAAATTAAGTCATTTCGGTCAGAATGTTTGAAAATATAAGCCAAAAACACTGTTATGTTGAGCTTTACTACAACTGTGAAACAAACGACCGAAATGTTTCAGTGACCAAAATGTCTCAGCAAAAAATATCCGAAAGTTTCAGCGAAAAATAAACCAATAGCAAGCGTTCCAGAAAGACCCAACATGTGCAGTATATCTGACGATATACGCATAAAGCGTAGACTGCAATTGTAGTTTTAGGATGCCAGTGTTTCTTAGATGTTTTGAATATTGATCCACAGGAAGTTTGTACACAGCATGTATGTATCGCAGCTTGTCCATGGGATGGGACAGTGGACTTTATATTAGCCCCATCACTCCCACGTACCGTGGTTGTCATACAGCAGTAACTTTCTGAAGTTGAATAACATTACTATGTGCTCACAGTACAGCAAGTATTAGACATAGAGGCTCAGTGCCATATGGCGTAATGATACGAGGCCACCGAAAATAAGGTGGTTAAACCCTTTCTTAGGTGACAACCAGGCCCCCAACCAGCTTGGAACAGCAGGGGGGCGAAAAGTTTTCTGAGAGTTTTTTTTTAAACTATGTCCAATAGTTTTAAACTATGTCCAACACAATTTTCCAGAGGGGCTAAAATTTTTCTAGGGAGGGCTTCGCCTCCCCTGCACCCCCCGTGGTTACGGGCCTGGTGGCAACTGTAAGGAAGGTCACCCAATTTTCATATTGGTGGCCGTATTAGGAAGATTTAGTGTGATCTAGCCACGGTTTGTAGCGTCCGGACATTACAGACATGAAAATTATATGATGTACTACGTATTACTAGTTTCGGGAGAATCCCGTGGGATGGGGTGGGACCAGGGCCGGCGCAAACCATTCCTGCGCCTTGGGCAAGAAACATTCTCAGAGCCACCTCATAGCTTACGACATCATCCTGCTCAAGCAACTGTGGCACGATCTGTTTAAACGTAAACAAACACATTCTCTTTGTTCTTTGTACATCTTAAATTTGTCGGTGCGTCCTAGGCAAGGTCCGTTCCTGCACCCCTCCACCAAAAAAGCCCTTTTAGGGACGATTTTGTTACATCAAACTAATTCATTCGATGCATGCCGAGTTTATTTGAACATCAAATTCATCAAAATATTATCTGCTCAAGTAACAGGCGTCACAGCATTCACATAAACAAAAATTCTAGCATAAGCCTAAAAAAAATTTTCCGGTCTGGTGTCGTAACAATCAACGACGTTCTGCATGCACAGCAAAGCTCTGACATTCGCGAAGGTCACCAATGTTGGTTATGTTGAGCACCAGCTCGCATCTCTTTGTTACATAGTGCAAATTAAGGTGGTACCAGTGGTGGACATAGCGTTGGGGGGACCGAGGCAAGGTTGAAAAAGGGGACCTCTGATGACGTCATTATAATCAGCCAACCGTGGTAAGAACTTTTGATCAAGCCTAGGAAGGGATAGGTGGGTCACGTAAGGATACGTTCCTGAGACTATGGCATGACTGACATAACAGAAATGCAAATGGGTATTCATGATCTACAACTTTAAAAACACTGCAAGCTAGGAAGGAAAAGCTAGCAACACAGAAAAGTTAAGCAAACTGGCATCGTCCCCTATATTAGTTTCACAGTTGCTGCTAGTGGTGGGGCCCTTTGAAAGCATGGTACTTGCACATTACATTTGTCATAGGTGGACCTTTGAAAGCGGAGTACTTACACATTACAGTTGCTGTTGGAAACCCCTTTGAAAACAGAGTACTAACACACTGCAGTTGCTGTTTGGGGCCTTTTGCCCTTTGAGAAGCAGAGTACTTACACATTCCTGTTACTTCTGGGGGCTTCTTTGAAAGCAGAGTGCACTACTTACACATTACAGTTGCTGCTGGGGGCCCTCAAAAACCAGAGTACTTACACACTACAGTGGCTGTTGGGAGCCGCTTTGAAAGCAGAGTACGTACACATTCCTGTTACTTCTGGGGGCTTCTTTGAAAGCAGAGTACACTACTTACACATTACAGTTGCTGCTGGGGGCCCTCAAAAACCAGAGTACTTACACACTACAGTGGCTGTTGGGAGCCGCTTTGAAAGCAGAGTACTTACTTATGATCGGCTTCGGAGTATATTTTATGAGTGGATAATAGTTTTTCACCAAAAAAGAGGGAAATTCACGTGCGAAACACCTCGAGTGGGCTCTAAAAAGGGGGCGGAGAGAAGTACCTCGCTCGCCTCCCCTTAAACACACCCCTGGGTGATACGTCCTATAATCTAAGTCTTACTAGTTAACTAGGCTTCTAAAGCCAACAGTGCTGGTGTTTCGGCAGAGTTTCCTGATCTGACTGCACTTGATGACTGAAACATAATTCAGTGAAGGCTTCGACATAAACCTACTCGGGTAAAAGCGGGCAGCCAGGAAAAATCAAGAATTGAAATGAACAGAAGTGGTACCCTTAAAATTTTGCAGTGAGCTTGATAAAATATGGCCTGGAGGGCATGCCTTGCTGGTCCTGACAGGAGACCATTGATAGACTTGTGAGCACCCTAGGCAAGATCCTTTCCAGCGCCCACCCCTCCTATACAGAGATCCTTACTCTGCTCACCACATGCATTACGAAATACGAAGGACTTTTTGTACATTAGAAAAGTTTGTTACATGAATAAAATATATAGCAAATTGCGACATAGCTTGCCTAGTGTATGTGAAATTAAAATTAATAGGAAAAATATTCACCCTTCTACAGCAAACCTGAAATAGCGTAGTACCTTTATCTTCTTATAAACTGCATAATCGTGTGTTCACTAACTTTTCTCATGTTCTTTCCCTTCTTTTAGTGTAAGTTCGACACTTTCTGAACCGCAAATTTGTATTTTTTGGCGCCCCCTTTGGCCCGGCGCCCTAGGCAGACGCCTAGTTCACCTAGTGGTAGCGCCGGCACTGGGTGGGACAGTTACAAGCTGCCACGGGATGGGACAGAAAAAAGTATCCGACAGACAAGCCTGGTGCATCTTACAGTACTGTTAATGGGAGATCCATGTACTGAGCACTAAAATGTTATTTTCATCACTCAGGATATAGCCGACAGGCGTAAACTTGGATATTTTCATTTGAGACAATATTTAGTTTGTCACGGCATGGACTACACAACAAGTTGCCACTGCAAAAAAATTTGAGGAAGAATTTTTTTTTCAAATTTACTTGGAACCAACAACCATTTTTGTAGGGAAAGCCAAATTAAGCATTTTGGGAATTGTATTTTGACATGTTTGCACGTTAATCATGATTTTAAATTTATGATGATATGTGACTTGTAAAATGTGGTTTCTAAGTCATTAACTTGATTACGTCAGTAAGTACAAGGACGTCCAACAACAATTTCTGAGCAGTGAAATCTGAAAGAGGCTGCAAAGGAAAAAAAATTTAAAACCAAGTCATTATGTCAATTTTCATGCAACAGTGCGCTGGATTGAAAAAAATGTACTCGAGTCGGTAAAAATTTTATATGGAAATTTTAGGCTAAAACACTGTTTGCTGATGATTGAAATAGTTCTTTCAAATCCAAGAAGGCTTATCCTCGGTCTATGAAAATTACTGCCCGTAAATTTCTATATATTACTAGAAGGTACGAAATTAACGTTTACACACAAGTCAAAGCATTCGTCAAATTTATTTGTATTTCTAAATTTAGAGCAGCTTTATTCATACGCATTTTTAGCTCTATAACAACTCAACTTTATTTTCGAAATCAAGTATAAGAAGAATGAATGCATAGATCATACCTCCTAAGATAGGGCATATAATGCCCTGCAACCCTGCAGGTGTTTACGCGCGTGGTCAGCGCATGTCAAAACAAATCGACGCAAAACTCGCTGCTGCACTTGCAAAACTTCTTTTACCTACAGTAGGAGGTTGAAAAAACAGGCGCCGCAAAATGAACGGATCTTCAAAATTTTCTACTGGAGGGAATCGGTTAGAAAAATTAATTTGGCTAATCGTTGTTTTATGATTTTGACTAATGAATAGAAACTTGTGTGGTGTCGAAACAACAACGACTCAAAAATACAAAATACATTGTGTGATAGGTTTGACATAAAAATGCACGTATATTGTGAGGTATTCAAACATATTTACAAAAGTGAGAGCGGAGTTATGCACGACGGACGTTGACTTATTGTAACAGACTAAGCGGTTTGTTGCGACCATTCTTGACAATTTGCTCAACACTGACCCGGTCTACAGCAACTTACAAGAAATACTGAGCGCAACAAATTCTTAAGGGAAGTTCAAGGTCATTGCGCTGGAGATAATTAAAAATCCTAAGAAGAAATTAGAATAAAAAAAAAACAATTTTCAAAATATGTTACAACTGCCTGTCATATTTGGTTACTTCATCAAATCTTTTTGTTGGCTAGATAGCTTGTTTCTATGATTCATTCAACCGACCGCAGAAAAAATTAATCCCAAAGCAACTAAATTTGGTTTAATCTTGGTTTAAATAACAACCCTTGCAAACGTAGTGTAAAAACGGCAGAATACACAAAAACTTCATCTTATTCTTCAGTGCATCCTGGCCTACATGATTACTTGTCCATAGTATTTGTATTACGTAGTAATTTGCTGTTAAGCTAGGTGTTAAACATTTTACGAAAACAAATCACAGTGTATCAGTTGGAATCGTGAATTTACTTTGCACACTGCACAGTTAATCCGCTGAAATAACAAGTTCATTCACGAGAGTTTTTGTAGTCATAGCAACGACAATCCAATTGCATGACTTTAATTTCGGACAGTAGCAGCTGAAACCGAACTTTCGACTATTGCATTGAACAACTAACTTGTAAAGGTCGGTTCAGGATTGTATGGAAAGTTCAGGTCAAGGTTAGGCACAGTTCAGGTCAGAAGAACACTTGGATAAGGTTACGTAAAGGTTTTCTCACTATTTGTACAATTACAACCCGACCCTTACGGCGAAGAGGTTGGCGTCAGGGGAGCAGTTTTATTGCCTTTTTCAGTTTACGTTTAAAGTAGTTTACAGACTTTTAACGCTTTTCACGCAGAATAGCAAGAAAGCGTTGCATTAAGGTTTCGTCACTGAAACTACGATTACCGGACCCCATTTCATATTAACTGAATTCAGAAAAAGCACATGAACGGGCAAAATGCTACCTGTGAGCAGCGTAGAGATAACCAGGCTTGAACGTAGTAATGCTGTTAAATCCTGTAGTGGGCTCGGCAAACAAATATTTCCATAACGCTTTAGCCCCGCGCTTCCTCCAACAGCTGGTGTTGCACGGTTTCCATAAGTATCAAGCATTAGTGTACTTATAGCGTTGATCTGAGCTTGCGAAATCTTCAAGGAATCCATCAAGGACAAAGATCGGATGGAAGGAGAAAAGTTATTCACTGATTATCGTAGATTAATTTCACCAAACCGTTTTTGCATATCCTGGCAGTTGAAGCGAAGTCGAACAACAAACGATGGTAAATTTCAAAATTATGATCCATGAATGATATATTCGATGTTTTAGAAAGTTGTTGAAAAACTTCAACAATAATATATTGTCTCTGAAGGAGCTCAGATATTTATAAATTTTTCATACACTGACTTTATTCATACAATTGCTTTCGTGGAAGATGGAGAGAGTAGTTCAAAGATCTTTTAAGCCCAGTCAGTATCACACCACCGGACACACATGAGGTACATTTCGGGAAGAAAAATGCCACCACTGCAGACGAAAACCTCGTAGCTGTCGAAACACTGAAGGCTGGGAAGGCTGCAAGCTGCGGTGAATCCAACATGAAATGCTCAAAGCCTTGAATCGAGGAGTTCTTTGGCGGAATCATCTGTGTTAAGCGGCCTGGTGTTCTGGGAGGTCATCGAAAAAATAGCAAACTGATCATCCCCACACACAAAAACGGAGGCAGGATGCATGCACCAACTACCGAGAATATTCCTCCTTAGCCTCCCTGGAAAAGTGTATGTCTTGAAAAAAGACGCCGCGAAATAATTGAACCAAAGCTGGTGATACCCAATGCGATTTTCGCCAGGGCCGTAGCACTCCAGACCAAATTTTCACTCTCCAACAAATTTTTCGAGAAATCTTGGAAGTATGCCAAAGATGATTACATGTGTTTGGTCGACCTCCAGAAAGCATACAACCTGGATCTTCGGCACTTAGAGTCCTGCGTGGGCCGGGTTAACCCCTGTGGGTTGCGGATACCCGCATTTGCGGGGCTGGTGCGGGAACCCGCAGAGTATGCGTGAGGGGCGGACGAAGGTTGAACCTGGTGCGGGGCGGGATAAGAAATTCTTTGCGCAGGTTACTGAATGTTGACTTAATGCATGTGAAAGTGACATGAGAAAAAAAAATGCGACACAGAACTTGTGGTACAAAGGTGTGGAGCAGGGCAGCTGTGCCAATCGAAATGCCTTTCCGGGCCAAAAATTATGTCAACATATCTTCGTGAGGGCCGCACATTGAATGGCTTACTTTCATCTTAGTAAACCAAAATATAGTTTAAAGCTACTGAGACCATTTGAATAATAACTGTATGGTAACGACTGTATGGCACTTTTATTCACTCCCAAACCGCTATGCTACAGACAAATTTAGTGCTAATGGAAATACAAGGGTATTTAGAAATAAATTTAGTGCCGAGGAACACACGAGTAAAAATCAGAAAACTAGAAATCAGTTTTGCACTTTGTTGTCATTGGACACGTGGAAAGCTGCCAGTGGGTGGAAAAGAATAAATAGGCACTAAGACTATTGCATCGAAAATGTCGAATTTGAGATTATAAAAATAAAGTCAGGTTGTCGTTGCATTGTACATACGCAATAATGAAAAGCTACAGGGCCGCATTGCCCGCATATGTGCCTTGGGTTAGACATAGCTGGTGTAGAGACATTCTCCAGTGGTAGCGAGACCGGGTGCGCGACTTTTCGGTCTTGCCGATTCGGTCAGGCCGATTGAGTCTGGTCGTTTCGGTCAAGCCGTTTCCGTCACAGGACATTTCGGTCTGGCCGTTTCGGTCTGGGGACATTTCGGTCGAGACATTTCTGTACATAAACAACTGAGTATATTTGTTTATTTATATGATTATGTAGGCAGGTGAAATGTCACCCTATCTGGCGTTATACCAACTTCCATTGATGTTGCAGCGAAGTGACAAAACAGTCTGACAGGTACAATGTCAAGCTAGCCGGTGTTGTACCCAGTGGCGATTCTAATGGGTGGCCTGGGTGGGCCATGACCCCCGATTAACTGCTGGATCTTGGATCATGTTTGTAGCTTTTTTTTAAATAAAACCTTTTGTTGGTTTAAGTATGTTTGCATTAAAAAGTTAACATGAAAATCATATGTTGATGCTGATTAACTGTTGTATCTTGGAGCATGTTTGTAGCTTTTTTCAAATAAAACCTTTTATTGATTTAAGTGTGTTTGCATTAAAAAGCTAACATGTAAGATTTCTGCAAGATTTCATGTTCTGACCGAAATGTCTCGAGACCCAAACGACCAAGACCGAAAAGTCCCGTGACCAGGCCCGTAACCAGCCTGGGACACCAGGAAAGGCTAAGAGGTTTCTGAGAGAGACCCAAATTTTTTGAACTATGTCCAATAGTTTTAAACCATGTCCAACACATTCTTCCAGGGGGGCGAAAGGTTTCTAGGAGGGCTTCGCCCCCCCTGGGTACGGACCTGCCCGTGACCGAAACGGCTTAGACCGAAACGGCCAGACCGAATCGGCCAGTCCGAAACGGCCAGACCGAAAAGTCCTGTTCCGAGCGAGACCACAGATTGGAGTTTCCTGGTCTCAGTGCTCTTACAGGAAAATGTTCAGCGTGATGGTAACCAGCACTGCTAATGAACGAGTGTTTAGTATCGATGATCATGTCGTAAACAGCAGAAGAGCAAATTTAAAAGAGTTCCTCGGTGAACGACATACTCTTTTTCAACAGTGCTCTGAGAAAGAAGCGCTGAAGTTTGACTAGGTTTCACATTTTTATATTATAGTGTTTTCCAAGATCTTCCGCTGACTTTGAAATGAACCACTGAAAAAATTGCCGCTAGCGATGAAATGCATTCCGTGAGTTTTTAGTGGTTTTCAGACACACAATGACAGGTGCAGGTTTGGGACTGAAACAGTGCAGGAAACTGAAACAGTGTAATACCTTTCAATCCTTTTTAGTGATTTTCCCTTGATCGCACGATCTGGACAAAGTCACGTCACTATCAGTTTGGTTGGGTGTGCGCTGCACACCTAGAGTACAGCTCCCTGGTATTGAAGAATGTGAGAATCGTTGGACTTTGAATACGTGAAAACTAGTGTTGACAAAACAAAAACAAGTTTCAAAAATTAAATCCATGCAGCATGTGTTAGTAGCCTTACAATTGGAAAAATCATCTAGTTACAGTATTTTCAGTTTTGTAATTTCACTCTTTGGCTGCCCCCTGCTTTAGGTTCCCAAGGCCGTTGCCCTGTTCGCCCCCCCTCTGCACGCCACTGCTCAGGTGGTACTCACGAACGACGAAACGCAGAGCAAGGATTATAACACACGGATTAGAAAAGCAAATGCAGTTCTGCATGAGCTTTATTGCTCTGCGGTCACCCACTGGGAGCTTTCAAATACCGCAAAGCTGTCAGTTTTCATCTGTCATTGTTCCGATCCTCACCTCTTTTCATGAATCTGGGGTAATGACTGAATAAATGCTATTAGAAATGCAGGCGGCAGAGATGCGATTTTTGTGAAGAGTTCACGGTGTGACACTTCGTGACAGAGTGCGCAACTGTGAAATTCGTAAAGCCCTGAATGTCGATCCACTTCTCCGAATCGAGAGATCCCAGTTACCCTGGTTCGGCCACTGTTTGCAGAATGACCCACAAAAGATTAGCGAGGCAAATCCTGCTGGCTACACCCACGGGAAGGCAGAGTTCGTCCAAGGACCAGGTGGCGTGACTACATCTCCGACCTTGCTTGGTCACGTCTTGGTGTGGAGTCAGCAGAACTATCTGAGATTGCTGCTGACCGTGAGGTATTTCGAGTCTTCCTATGACTATTGCCCCCGCGGTGATTTTGTTAGGTCAAGACCGTGTTTGTTAGGTCAAAACTGTTTTTGTTCAGATGAGCCGTTAAATTTCTGTATATTTTTTTAATTACCACCAGTATTTTGATAATTTAGTTTTTAGCATGTTGCAGCCGTATCAAGCAGCACCAACGTGAACAGTCTATGTTACGCATTTAAATTCCTGTTTCAAAACCTTGATCGAAACTATTCTGCCGTTAAAATCTAGTTTTTGCCTTTAAACGCCATTCTGCCTATAAAATATAGTTTGAAACAATTTATAGCAAAAGCAACGGTCAAGATAAATTGACTTTGAAATTGCAAGCCATTTCTAAGTTAATTTGCCCATTACTGCGCTACAAATATTGGCTAAACACGCATATCAATGGATTAACAGTGGGCCATACTCTGCCACGTGACAGTATATTTGGCGTTCGTGCTTAATCTCTACTTTTGTTTATGGTTTTCAACAAAGAGTGATGATAAAACTCTTCCCCTCGTTGTCTCTGCTCTGAAATCCTTGTGATATCCGCATTAGGTAAATAAAATAAAACGGAAAATCTGTGATAACTGTGCTGAGTCCCTGACCGAGCAGAGCTAGCACCTTGTGCTCATACATCGCTAGATCAAAGCTGATGAAAGAAGTTGATGCAGCAGTGTGAAAACAAGTGAAAGAGCTGACCTAGCATAGTCCCACGAAAGGATTTCATCTCGTAAGGGATTTTGACTTCATTTAGGAATTAGGAACATAGAAAAGTGCGGTCTAAAAATGATAACCGACTTTATGCAGCAATTTTTTTATAACAGCTTTGAACGGTGTTTTTTAGTAGTGCTAAGCTGTGCAAAGTAGTCAAATAAAATGCAATAGCTTTCGAGATATGTCTTTGCTCTACCGACTTGAAAAGAAATGGCCCCATATCAGTTCTAACAGAAAATATTTTACATCATGTAGTGGGGAGAGACTGAGAGACAAATCTTTTAGACAGTAACACTGAACCACATGGACATTCATGGTACGGTCAAGGCCCTACAGTACTTTCCAGAACCAACAAGGTTTCAAGAATATGTTGTGGACATACTGGTGGCTGCAGGGTGCTTACACAAAACCAAATATCAGAAGACGGGAATTTGTTACACACTCGCCTTACCACGCATGTTCCACTTTTAATGTCAAAACCAATCTCAACCACATAAAACCTACGTTGAGCACATTTTTGGACACCAGCAGCAAGACGACGCAAACGATAACGCCTTCGGGCCCGACTTGAGTGATGAGTGCCAGCACGCGCGTTCCACTTCCATCTAGCGGAAGGACAGCATTGGAGAGTCTGTTGCAAGCAGTTCCATTCTGCGTTGCCAGGTAAACTTGGTTGTTCCGGTGTTGCTCCTGTTAACGCATGACGCTGCAGGATAAATTGATAAGTTGCATCTTATGTGGGAAAAAGGTTGAAAACATATGCAGATCAGGGTTAAATTGACACATAATTTTTAAGGCCAAAATTGCAACAGCTTCCCAGCTGATTTATTTCACTCATATCTTCTAACAATTTTATATCTTTCGATGTCTCTTGTGAGTTTCATTAATGGGAAGATGCACAGAAAACCGACCTCTTTCTGTTTCGTTTGATTCGGCGTTCGGACTTGAAAGGACCGGATGCTGCATGATAAGAATTTTTTGCTCAAAAGCATCATAACGGTCGTTGTGGGTAAGATTGTTTCATACTTGTGCTACATTTTGGTTCAACTCTTTGCAACGGCAGACAAGTCCCGAAGCTCTTCTACAGTTCCTGATTTTTTTCGTGCTCAAAACCACCTAAAAGGTGTATTTCTTTTGTTTCCATCGTTTGCAGCATTTGACACATCAGTTTTGTCCTTAAAAATCAAGCTGCGTGTGTTGGGAAAGAACAAAAGCAAATAGAAAAAGGTTTAACCGAAACCAAATCATGCTCTTACGATTTCATAACTTTGTGCACCTCACAGAGTTGGGAGCCCTTGGATTAAGAATCCCTACTCCATGCAGTGAAAGATTTTTAAATTAGTTTTCCACCATCAAAAAAGTAAAAAATAAAACAGTGTAAGAGCGAAAATAAATTTCTCCCGTAGAAATTCGAGAAACTTTTGTTACCCTAAACAAACTTGTATAAGTGGGAGTCGAAGCTGATTTGCATCAACCAGACAAGATGCAAGAATCAAACAAACAATGGATTAGGACATTTTTTATATGAACAGCGGATATTATTTGTACACAAACGGCTGTTTTTCATATATTTTTAAAAATATGGTACAGAATGCATCCGGCTGCTTAATAATGCAACGAAAGATTATTAATAATGTTGGGAAAAACTGACATTCGCAGAGCCTCTATACAGCTCCCATGTCTTTTTTGGTCGTTAACCATAATCTGCCGCATTCTTGCCCATGAACGCTTTTAGGGAATTTCGGCTCGTAAGCCCGAGTTGCTGTCATCAAAGGTGACGATTGAACACCGCTAAGTACTACTAATTTTGTGACTGGCTCGAGCATATCTCGTGCCACGTTTAATAGACTTGACCTTACCGAGTAGGCTATGATTTTTTGACTTCACAGTCATTTGATCTTAATAGATTGGCGGCATGGTCGACAACGCCTTTTCTAGATTAGGTGTAATCTTTGCTTACGATGCTTAAACCATAGTGATTATATTGGCATCTATGACTATATTGTCATTTGCAGTAATAGAAGGTGGCTGTCAGATGAGAAAAAATTTTTGCGTATTGTGATGTCAGCATCGAGCGAAGAAATTCTCGTTTTGTAGTCATCCAAGTTAACTCTGCAAAGATTTTACGATGCACTTTTCATCCTTTCTATGTTTCACCTTCTTTTGCTGTCAAAAATTAAAAACAAACAAAAAGTTTGCTGTGTTTGATAAACGATTCACGATCTACAAAATGCAAGATTGCGTGTGAAGTTTTCTTACAACAGCACCACCATTTCATGTGTCCATGATTCAGTAACTTCTGCTACACTTAACACGCCAGTCTTGAATCATTGTTGCACATTCGGTGGATGCTGGTTTCTAATAATAGGCAAAGTAGGATTGCTCCTTGGCGCGTGGCTACGGTTTATTCCAAACCGAACAAACAGAAAGTGGCATTTCAGGTTTATAACAACTATCACTAAGAAGAATAGAATCAAAGCAATTTTTTCTTTGAACTTGGAGATTTGTGTGTAATCGGGCGCAGGTAGTAATTAATTTTTGTTGCCTTTGGCAAATCACTCTTGAGCTACACAGAAAAAAAATTCGCACGCCATAGTATTGAGTAAATTCCGGATTATTCAGCTTGGACATAATTCACGTTACGTTGTTGCACAGAAAATGAAAGAGATCAAGTAGCCTAGGAACTTTCGTAATCATAGTTCACAAGAAGTCCTAAACCACCTCTTCTTTGCGACAAGCCTATTTTTACCTCATGCGACTTGTACGAACAGTGCATGATCAGGTGCTTTTCCTCAATAAATGAACAGCTTACTAAAATTAGGAAAAAGCACGATGAAATTTTAAGCATACCCAAAGGAGAAAGTCCTGCTACCTACTCAGTGAACAAAGGTTTGTATCTTGTTTTGATGTATGACTTTTCGCAGCCAAAAGTTTCCTTAACCGTACCTTCAAATTTAAACATTCTTTTTGGGTTATTCGTATATGTTGAATCATTTTTTTCAAATGGTGATAATGTTTGTAAACTTTCAAATTCTCAACCGGGATTTTGAATCCTCTTGATGCAAAAGATTTATTTTATGGGGAAAGTTCTTTCCGCAAGTTGTAAAGACGTTCGGTGAAAACAATAGCGGTTTTTGAGAGCGGTTTTAAACATTAAATTTACTCATTTTGTTAGCACCTGTCATTTTTCGATATATGGATCATAGCACATGAGGTGAAAAATGCCATATCTATATTCGGATCATCCGTAAGTCGTTGAGTTTCTACAAAAACTGTAGGCTGCTCAAATCTACTGTAAATGGTACGATTAATCCAAGTGCAGAAATGACGATCTAAAAGGCTAAACAAGTCTTGTCGTTTCATGTGAAAGATGGACCTAAAGCAAAAGGCTAACAATTTTAACGTGACAATGACAAGCATCCAAGAGGAAGAAATTTGACAATTGGTCAGTCCATTCCTGACTTTTAGTTCGTAAAAGTTGGGGGAAATGTGAACCTACCCAAAGACGGTGGTCCTGCCCCTATCCCATTTACAAAAAGACAGGAAATAATGGGGCACCTTAAAGATATTACAAGTGTCTCAAAAAACTTATTCTAAATACTATTGCAAGTGTCTTAAAAAGCTTCTAAACAAGTCCAAACTGACCACGCTACATCAGATTGTTTAATTAATACTTGGTCTGACACAGGGGTCTCAAACTTAATTACTTCGAGGGCCAAGCAGTGGCGTAACGAGGGGGGCAAGGGGGGACATCTGCCCCCGGGCGCAGCACTTTGGGGGCGCCAAATTGAGGTCGGAATGTTACGCACTAATTACGAAATGTTAAATGTCACCGGATGCTAATAACTACAATTTATAAAATATCGAATGTCATTACGAAATCTCATCAAGATCATCAAGGTTCGCAAATCGAGCAATTATGAACCTAAGCGACTTTTCAAGGCGAAGTTTCTGTCTTCAACAATAAGCGGCCGCTTGTGGTTTGACTCACGGCTGCGTCACAACGCTTTCAGAAAGCCAAGGTTACAAACTTTCCGACTTCCCTATCATTTTATAGTTGCGCCATAATGGCACGGGAATCCAGCGCTCACAGTGCATGCAGAGTGCTATATTGCGAATGCTTTTAGACAGCGATAAAACTTACACAATGTTGTTACCAGCAGGGTTGTGTAGAGGGGGGATGAACGAGGCGATGCCCCGGACATCCAAGGCGGTGCGTCATCCAAAGAGTAAATTACAAAAAGTGCATTTATCAAAATCTTGTAAAAGACCAGAGGTGCAAAATCTTCTGTGAATGTTAGCAGCGCCCAGCAATTTTTAGTAGCGCACACATATAAGCTTTGCCATACAGCATTCATATGCATGAAATATAAAAGGTAAAAAAACGTTCGCGCATTCCACATTTTTGGTCGTGAGTGCGCGACCGCATTTTTGCACCCCTGAACCAGACGCTTCTTACTGACTACTAAAACGTGCTGCATGGATCTGATGGGAACTTTCCTGAGGGAGCATGCAATGTATGTTAAGTGACCTGAGAGAGAGATGAAGCACTGCCATCGTTACCTTCATCTGTTTTTACTGAAAAAAACATCCTTAACAATTTGTTTATAGTTTAGAAAAATATGAAGGCAGCAATGCATCAAATTGCATGGTTGTACTACTTTTTTCTGATACTATTTCTGAGAGAAACCATAGACAACTCTATCTCCTAACATGCCGTAAGTGCTTTCTTCTTTTGGTGGGCCTATCTGATATGTACTTGCATGAATAAATGCCATATCTAATTCCTCAATGCATAGCTCACGCATGAGTGGAAGAAATTTACTTGTAAACAGATGTCTCAAGCCCTCAGAATAAAACAAATTATTAAAAACCCAACACATTAAAAACAAAAAATACTCTTTGAATTCACTTTAATTCAATTTTTCAAAATTTGTTTATTTATCAATACTTAGTTTTTACTTATTTCAAATGCGTGTATTTTTCACATTCCTCAATACTAGCATTTGATGGGGGGCATGCAATCAAGCAGTTGCCCCGAGAATCACCTGATCTATCTGCATGCCCCTGGTTGTTACGACTACAGATCTGATATTTAGAAAAATTTTCAGCTTTTGTGGTTTGATAAATTTCATGTTGAAATGGATTTGGTGTGGTTCTGAAGGAAGTTATGATGATTTTTGTTTGTGGGATATTTAAATAAATGCTTTTGCAAAATTCTAATTGCAGCTGTGTAATAACATTGAGTATATTAGTTATTGTGAACTTTTTAGTTACTGCTACATGTGCTTTGTATCACTTTGGCCTAGAAACTGAGGATTTCCATGGACATGACTGTCGAATATCAGGTCACATAATTGCTAACCTGGAACTTCGCACGGAGCGTCACTGACCTTAGATATTTCTTAGATTAGTGGATGTGACACATTTCATTTATGGTAGTTTTTTGAAGGAACAATCGACAAATTATTTACAGCATAGGCAAAAACCTTTTTCTTTGAAGTTAGATATTTACAGGTAAAGCATATTGCAGCATTTCTTTTATTTTCTGTGAACTTTTCAGGGTGCTATATGCAAGAAAATGCTTCGGGATTTTGCAATTTTATATTTGTCTAGCGGTTTTGTATAAAATCATTTGCCTTCAGTTTTTCATATGCATTCTTCTGTCTGTTCTTCTCTTTTATGTATTCGTGACTCGTGAGTCTCCCTCAGTCAGTCCTTTATGATGTTTTATTACTGAAAACTCAGAGAGTGCATGCTCGACAAACCCCTAGTCCCTACAGCTCGCATCAGCGGTAATTGTAACCAGACCTGACCAGGGAGTGGAAAAAGAGGGTGCGCTGGATTCGGCATCTTAAAAAGGCTCTGACACACCCGTGGTTTAGAAAACAAGGTGCAACTCTGGCCACTTTTATCATGTGTCATCAGAAGATTTTTGTGCCCAAAAATTTGTCATTAAAATTCATGCATATTTATACAGATGATCAGGGAACTTTTTGATTAGTTTTTGCACTTTATTTCACTAGTTGCTACAAATCGAGAATGTATTACCACAATTTGGAGTGTCGTAATAAAACAGTTTAAATATTCAATCGTGACCAAAATTTCAGAGGAAATAGCTCCACACGAAACTATTAAATTCTTAGCTCTACGGTAGTCAATGATTTCCAAGATTTAAAGGTCCTGACCTCAATTCTGTGAAGTCACAATCACAGGAAGTTTTCAGATGGGTCTAGAAACAACTATATGTAGGCGATTGCAGGGCCTGAGTCAGCTTTCGACGCCCCTTTATTCCCAACTCATTCTTCGCATCTATGCTGCCATGAACGGACTTGGTGGGGGCGCCAAAACTGAGTTTGTCCCCGGGCGCGGGAAACCCTAGGTACGCCACTGGGGCCAAGTAAGGACTTACAAAGTAACCCAAGGGCCGCATTATGACGTTAACACGCAACAATGGTGGTATCCTGAACCTTACTAGAAACAGATTTTACATCTTATTTCCTGCGAAAGGTATCGTGAGTTACGGGCAAATAATTTCCATCCGTCTCTACGTTACTTTGAAAGGAACTTATTTGCTTGCTGGCCGAGCAGTTTTAAACACCGGTAGATAAACTAAATAACTTAAATATTAAATATTTGAAAATTTCAAAATGCATCGCGAGCCACACAAAATGTCCTCGCGGGCCACAAATGGCCCGCGGGCCGCGTATTTGAGATCCCTGATCTATACACTCGATTAAACTTTATGCAACGTACATATTACGTATATTTTTATTTCAACAACCGAATTATACAGTTTTGGCTTTATGAAACGCGTGACGAACTCCCGTGGATGGGCTCACGCACGCAAATGGGTTTCACGCACCTCGGTTGTTGAAACCTTGATCTGAGATTCTAAGTGGATGGTTATCGAAATCTACAGTACATAATGAAACACTACTCAAAAATATCAAACAAAACCAACGTCAGTTGTTTTGAAAAATTTGCAATTGTCTAAAAAACGTACTGAAGAACGTACTCTGAAATTTAGTGTCTCACAAATAGCATTGTTCATAAAACTGCGGCAAAATTCGGGAATGCGTCAATTCTAAGCTATGCGGTTATAATTTATTCATGCATTTTGTGACTAAAATAATGAAATAACACAAATGCAACAGGAAGAAAAAGAATAACATCAAAGAGCAGGAATTAATAGCATGCTGATAAAAATACAAAAACACCTAAATTTTCAGATTTAGCAAATTGATGTGATATAACATATTTGCATCACATAGGGTTAGCGAAAGACCTTTGGGGTCAACTGCTCAGCCAGCCCTGTTACTAACATAAATCACTTTTCAATAGAAGACATTTCACATGTGAGAAAAGAAAAGTAACAAAATGCATCGAATCAACGTCAGACAAAATAAGTAAGCAAAACAACAACAAGAAAAAACAGAGGGGATAGCATGCATGCCGATGTACGGGGTGGTAGAGTGGACAACACCAGAGGTAAAAGGTATGAGTGAAAAAAGGGGCACTAACAACAATATAACGGAAAAGTGACAAACATATGAAACGAAAATCAACAGGAATGTTGACAAGATAGCAAGACGTTTTTGTATTGTTTTCCAAGTGAATAAGGTGAGAGAGGTTACAAATTTTCAGGAATATTAGTTCAAAAGTGTTTGGGACATACAAAGAAAGCTGACCTAGAGATGTTTTCATTCTGGGTAAATGATAATATTTTTGCAAAAAAGTAAGCTTTGTTTGATATTTGTGGACTGATGCAATATCAGAAAAGTGGTATACGTTGGTGCAAGGGGGAAAATCAGAAAAATGAAACTATGCAAACCATACATGTGATTCCATAACAAGAATTACAGATATCAGTGTGATTTTTTGAAAACAGCCTGGCTATCGCAGAAAAGAAGTTTAAATATATGCAATGTGTTATGGGAGGAAGGAACGTCAAGCCATGGGTATTACTTCTAAAGCTTTACGCTCCAATGCTGATCTAGGATGGTGACTTTTGAGTAGAAAAGAAACTTTGTTGTTAAAAGCAAACCAAACACTTCGCATAAATAAAAAAATTATTTGATGGATGCTTTCATTTAGCGAAGTCTGAAATGAATATGAGTCACGTTTCAGCCCGGCCAAAGCTGACGTAATCTGTATTGACAATTTCTACTACGAGCAACTCGGCGGAACGTCTCTGTACCGCCATGCAGCTTCAGCTTCGGCTCTATCTCAGACGGGTGTTATTTCGAAACAGAAGAGGTTGTTGTCTAGGTGCAGTGCTGCGCATTACAGTTAAAAAAAAGATTCTGAGATATACGGTGTGTAGTCTGTGGTAAATTTGAGCCCACGGAGGCCAGGAGAGCATTTTATTGGGATAGTCTAAATTTGTTTGAAGATGTACTGTTGCTGAATTTATGGACCGTACACTTTTCTAAGGACTAAATACATCGCGTTGCACTGATTTCTCGAATGTCTGGAGTTGAACCAAATCAAATACACGTCACCGTATTTTTATTTAGACTAAGAGCAACGTATATGTGAAATTGTCCGGGTTATATCAACAGAAAATTGCTAGCTTTTCATTTGCCAGTAGAGTACTTGCATGATGATGAGTATTAATAAATGTGACCTAAATTCAGAAAGAAGACTTCATGTTGAATCACTGCCCTCACCTTTTCCCCTTGCAAGATGGCCGTGATTCTAAGACATTAGAGCCATTAATTTACTTTCCATTTCCTCTACAGATTCATGATGTGAGAAACAAGTATTTCATTCTCTTAGCAGAATATGAGAACATTGATTCTTCGTGAGGAAATGGTCTTCTTTTCTGAATTTAGGTCAGTATAATATGTTTTGTCTCTATGTTTTTAAAAAAAGTCTTTGATTTAAGTGCTGCAAAAATACCAATCCTGTTATTGGTCTTAAAATTCACGCCAAGTAATTTGAACAGCAAACAGCATAGAAGGTGACCATTTGGGCCAGTTGCTCAGGCCGTTCTAACATGCACTGTATGCTTTATGTGTTGCCCTGGCGATGTCTAATTTTGGTCTCCTGAGGCCAACCAAAATATCACGAGTAGGGGTCTGCGGTTTGGAACATTTAGAGGTTCTGGAATATTCCGGTATCTTTATTTCGAATCCAGATTATCGAATCCTATTCCGGAATAATTTGCCAAGAACAAAATGAGTTGATCTCGCAGAGGTTTAGAACGCCGCCACTGTGCAGTGTCGTGAGCTTGTTGAGTGTTTCTTTCTTCCTCATACTCAGGAACGCAAAGAGTGCCACTGCAAAATTTATTGTGACGGCAAAACTTATTGAAACCATTTGTTTTGTCAACTTCGCAATTTTTTACGTTTATTTAATCCAAACTTATTTCGGATCTAAATATTCGAAAAAACTCTGATTTTTGGTTCGAATACTGAAGGATTCGAATAGGAAAAGAGTTGCGCGGGGCCTTAGGCCATGGCCTAGTTGGCCTATGCGTAAATCCGTCACTGGTGTTGAGCAGGGCCGGATTAAGGGGCGGGCAACGGGGGCAATTGCCCCGGGCCCCCCGCTGGAAGGGGGCCCCCCGTGATGAAATTTATTTGTTTCAAATAAAATAC
>Ga0210059_1001479_pt1 | contig 35402 bp, 19 predicted proteins | sample Ectturendosymbi2_FD_188042 | JGI IMG/M metagenome (GOLD analysis project Ga0210059, IMG submission 188042) | Ecteinascidia turbinata endosymbiont from Florida, USA - Sample 2 (SPAdes) (version 2) | ecosystem: Host-associated > Tunicates > Ascidians > Unclassified | place: Key West, Florida... | reverse complement strand
TAAGGACAGGGTGTATGGCAACAACCCCCAGACTATCCCTGACCTGAAGGCAGCAATCACAGCAGCAATAAGAGAGATCCCAAGGGAGGAATGCGGGAGTGTCATCGAGAACTTTGCCCGCCAGATCCAAATGTGCCTGCAGCTCCGGGGAACTCATTTGGAGCACATTTTTTGAGCGCCAGTGAAACAAAGAGTTTTTGTAGTACAGACTTGAAACTTTGGAGATGTCTGCTACACAAGCTTGACCTAATGTAGCTGAAGTTTTGTGTCAATCTAAACGAAATTTTGGAAGTTATTCGATATTTGTTGATGACCGTTTTTTTTGTGTCACCCTGTATTTTTTGTTCATTTTCGTTTTCTCGTTTTAAAAATGAAAATCATTTTCTTGTTTTCTCTGTGTCTGTGCTCGGGTGCATCCAATCTAACTCTCAGTATACTGTTCGTTCTGGTCCTTTAATGGGATTTAGGATAAAGTACCCATTTTCATCAGAGTTATATCGCCACCAGACTGGCAACAACAGTCAAAAGCAACTCTTTGCTTGTTCATAAATTTCGACAATGAAATTTCTAGTTCATCATAATTAATCGCACAGTCGGGAGGCAGGTTGGTGTTTTTGCGTCCCAACGAAGGACTTTTAGGACCTGTTTAGGACTTTAGGTCCGTTTAATTGATCAGATTTTGCGTCAAGTTACAAACAATTTAACAAACGATGAATAGATTTAATATAACGTGAAGTCACTCACCTCTGTCCCCCGAGTTAGATATTTTGTCGAGTTCAATGAAAGCAGTACCGATGACAGTGTTGTTGATGTTGTCTTTGTCACGCAGCTGGATCCTGATGCGTTTGCAAAGCGGTGGAAAAAGTTCGGTGAAGATGATTTGTTCGTTCCAGCAAGGTTCGTACGAACTTTTCTTCACCGACGTTCTGCCCTGTAAGAAAGAATGTGCATTTTTTGTACGAAACAAAATGGGAATAAACCACTGGTTTAACTGACGGGGCGGCCGCTCCGCTCCCTTGGCAAGCTAAATGTAAAGAACAGGCCTCCACTTAGCTTACCATTTGATATTTAATATTACTTTGGTTTTCAGTAAGTTGTTGCCTTTAGGGGTTTTACGGGGGTATTTTCGCTTGTTTCTAGCTGTGGATAGACATCCACATCCGGATTCAGTATCATTTCTTAATTTTTTCTGAGTGGCGGCTAGCGCCCCCCTGAGGTTGCCAATGTCCCATTCACCTAAGTTTTCCCCTCTTTCTCAAACCTCTAGTTACGCCACAGGAACAAACACCATCTGCTAGGGAACCCTTGGCACCCCAACATGAACCTGTAACTCCTCAAACAGCGATAAAGCGAAGTGCTAAAATCGATAACTGTCTAAAACGCCAGCGCTCACTTATCGTGATGAATTATGCAATTGGTTTTACGAAACAATTTCGTGTGTAGTTTTTCAGTATATCTTGTGCAAGTTGTCCTATCAGTAAGTAAATTCACTGCTTACGGTCAGGTCCGGAAGTAGTTACACGGCATAATAGTAGTTACACGGCATAATTGGAAAGTGCGGTGCTTTGAACAGCTCACAAATTAAATTATTCGACAAACCCTGGTCGTTTCCACATACTTTAGTTAAATTGTCTTGTTAGCAAAACTACCAGAAATTTCTCGAGTAATTCGACATTAATGGCTTTTCACAGCGACTGAACCTTCTTACCTTTTGGTCACAAAAGGTAATTTCCACGTATGGGTCAACCAGGTCACGTGCCTCGCCTTGCAAAACAGTCTTCAACTTCTCCGTTATACTCGTATTCATCTTTGGCAGACCCTCGGCTCGGTAGATCTTGAAAATGAAACGAGCACGCTGCCTCTCCGGCGGGACACCTTCCGGCAGCAGAAGATTGCTGTGGAAAGAAAAACAAAAAGTTTCGAGAAGGCCACCGTTACATCGGTGGCTGTTAGAGTTTCAGCAGATGGCTTTTTCTTACTTTTCGATGTCATCGCCTTCTTCGTCCCCGCTTTTCGAAATTTTTATATTGTCACCTTTGCCGACAACAGCGATGTCCACCTGCGAAAAAATGCCTCAGTGAACTTTTCGTTACAAACGTCGAAAATTCAACATACGGAGAAAGTTGCGAAGGACGACAGATATTTGGTAAAATGTCTGTTTGATGCAAGAACTGTGAAATAGTTGCAAGCAACGTTTCAGCATTTCCAATACTTCATTTCGTCGGGAACAAGCTGAGGAAAAAATTTGCAGCAGGAATTCAGAAAGCAGAAAGAGCATGCGAAGTTATTTCAAGAGTGATAGTGGATTACAAATTATACGCAAGCTTGGAAGAGCAGAGATGAGAGCGTGACGTTGGTTTGGAACGCCACTGTGAGTTCTAACCCTAGATATTCCACATCCGCATGCGGGCATGTTGATGGAATAGGAGTCCAATACTTTACTTATAGAGGCGCGAGCAAAGTCCACGGATAAACGTCGTATTGTTATTAGGTTTTAAGGAGATGGCAAGTTTTCTTCACTCTGCCTGGTCCGGTTGGCTTGGAACAGAAAGGCTTCCTCTATCTCCGGATATCACGTTTTGCAGCGATCAACTCGAGGCTTGATGGTGGTAGAGAGCAGGCCCGAAAGGATCTTTTGAGCTAGTGTTTCCGCCGTTTTTTCTGTCCACCCGGATAAAGAGTACTACATCGCAATGCGAGGAAAGCGAGAGTCGTCCGTGCGTACAACTTGGCTGGCTCAGTTTGAAAGATGCTTGACATTCATAGCTTCAATGTAGCTGGCGAAGGAGCGCTTGAGGATCTCAGTATGAGGAATGCCGTCTTCCCGCTGAAGACCAAGACTCCTCTTAAGGCAGCAAATGTGGAAGGTATCTAGGGTCTTCAACCCTTGCTGTTGTGTGTCCAGGTTTCACAGCTGTAAAGCAGGATGGAGAGACATACAGCCTCGAACACAGTAATTCTCGTAAAAGTTTTGAGATATTTGTTTGTGAAAGCTTTCTTGCAGAGACGTCCGAAAGCAGAGCTGCCCTGCTTGATGCGGCGTTTTATTTCGTCCGTCATAGATGTATTGTTTGAAATTGCAATGGTCAAGTACACAAAGTCTTTTGTGTTTGCCAAGGAGGCATCCTGAAGCTTGACGGCAGTTGGAGCATTAACGCGTCGAAACGCTGGTGTCGCTTTCTCAGTCAGGCTGCTATCCTGTCTCATTCGCTGGTAGGCATAATCAAGAGCACTTATTGGTTTCAGCAGATATTCTGGATCAAGTGATACACCAACGAGGTCGTCAACATACTTAGTTTTATGAATGACTGTGCTTGATTTCTTGGTTAGTGCTGCTTGTCGACGAAGTTTGAAAACATTGCCGCTGTATTACCAAGTATTGTTTTTCAACACCTGTCAAAAAGTGATAAACGCGTTTGGTTGACTAGATGACCGCCATGGTCTTTCACCAACCCCATGTGACACAGTGGCAATCTTTGTTTACATTGATCAGTAATTTTGACATTGTGTCTGCATTTATTCTAATTTCTAGTGACAAGTGGTTACTTTTTTGCATGACGGCGCTTCGTATTGTTTCTGTTAATTATCTAAGTCATATGAAACAAAAAAATCAATCAATCCGTCTATTCGCTGGCGGGTGCTTATGCCTTTTTCATTATTCAACGTGATCTTGGACAGGAGGCTGACAGTTAACAGGTAGACGCTGAACATGTCTGGTGCGATGACGCAGCTCTGCTTTCCGCCAACTGTAACATGAAAGCAAGTCCAAGTTATGGTTCCTATGGACACCTTGGCTGTCATTCCCTGTGAATCTACCGCTCCTCATACAATCACTACGTGACGTCACATATTGATTGTCAAAAGAGCGACTAGCAATGATAAACAGTTACAAATTTTCTTTGAGGGTAATCTTGATGTTTTTTCAGAATAAACAGATCGAGTTGCCAAATGTTGTGGTTCAAATGCTTATAATTTAGTGGTGGGAACTAGTAATTTAACTTTCTTCGGAAAAAAAACTTACATTTGCTACGAGACAGGAGCCAGGACATCAGCAGCTCGCGCACCACTCCAAACTATAACCAAGCAGGTCAGAAGCAAACTTTCAAAACTGCTAGGAAATAGTTTCAGTAGCTCGCAAGTAGAAATTTTCTGTGCAATCTTTAATTTTTCTTTGCTGCACCGGTGGCGTACGTGCAGGGGATATTTCGGCGCAGCCAGTGAGGGTCTAATACGGTCTTTCGTATGATGTTAGAAACAGCGTTGAAATCTTGTAAACAAATAAACTAACATTTAAATTGTTCATTGTCTGTGCAGGAAGTGCGACAGGAGGACAGGCGAAACGGCCGTGTTGATTACAAGTCTAATACACCAACTGGCCATGGTGATCACAGGTTACACAACAACAAGAATAGCTAGTGATTTTGATTACCAGGCGAGCACAAAATCGCACTGTCGGAGCAAAAACATTCTTATGCGGTCTCAACTGGACTGCGAAAAAAAGGCAGTAACAAACGGAGATTCCTTTTGAATAAAAATTTCAAAAAAATGCATGCTGGTTGAAGCTTCGTGTCGATCGTGAATGAGCTAAAAACCAACAAAAACTCTATCTCAACATAATATGGTGAACATTACATTACTGAGGCCATTCAAGTTTCAGACTATGCGTACACCCACACTTTGAGCTGCCTTCTTGTGCAGTTAGAAATTTTTAGGATTTATAGGGATTGTTCAGTCGGGCAAGCTTAAGACGGTTTCTGTAACACTTAACCTGGAGCAAAACACTTGCTGTCATTTACCGGATAAGTCTTTTCAACGCAAGGTCATAAAAGTTTTATATGAAGTGTGTTTGCAGAGAAGTCACTGTTTTGTCGCTCGATTTCCAATTGCACACGCCTAAATGAAAATCATGTCGTAACAAGAAATTATTACTTTTGTATTTAAGTACAGAACCTTTCCGAGTATGCTGCTGATGACTCTCAACTCCAGACTATTCTGAATAAATTTGGCTTGAATATCCAGAACACTAGAAGATTTCCTTCAAAACAACATAATCAAAAAAGTTCCACTGTCATTCGTAACATCTTGATTTTACCTTCAGATAACCTTTTGGTGCAGTGTTTAAATCATCGGGGTCGGTCAAAACTGCCCATTTGTGGGTGAAGCTGTGGTCCGGGTTGGCATAAACTGTACCCAGGTCCATCTTGAACTTTCCGACCAACTTACCGCTCCGGATCAAGTTTCTCGAATGCATCACCTGAAGTATAAACACAGTTTGGAGCCTTTCGTAACTGCGCATACCCATTGCAGGCGCTACAGCGAGAGAAATCATGCGGGGCTTGTCCAATAACAATGCTGCATCGAGAAACGCATGCTTTCGAGCTTATTCCGTCTCAATCCTAGAGTTACAAAACGATAAAGCGTATCACATGCTCCTTTTGCGAAGTTGGTGGCCAAAGTCGCTAAGAGGTCATAAATTATGCAAGGCAGACATGCCATGCGTAGATGGGAAAGGTCGCCAGGCCGACAAGCGCCTCAACGCAAGTGAACGATATACAACTTCCGCTCATCACGATGTTGTGTGACACGATGGACGAAGCTGCTTCAGAGCTTGTTACCGATTTTACGGCGATAAGCGATAGCCGAGGAAATGAAGTATAGATAGCAAGGCTAAGTCTTTTGTCGAAAGAACTGCCCTCATTCTAAGCAACTCAATAAAACATTGAGCTTAATGGCAGCTTATTAGCCTTTGAAAAGTCGTCTATTGAAATTCCAGAGGGAGTCAAATCCCGACGGATGAAGTCAAACTGGAAATGTTGCAATTAACCTTCGTCGATTAAAAGTTTAAAAATTACCTAGCATTGTTTCAAACATGAAAAAACGCACCCGCAGCGAAGACATAAAGCGTGTGGGTGATGGCCTTTAAAAGACACATGAGTTCAGACTCTCATTGTAGCATTGTTTAACGTTCTCAACACTCGACGCTTTAGTCAGCGGTTGCCAGCTAAACCTTACGTCCATGCAGATCCTTTGCTACTTGGGTTACGCGGACAGATTCCACGAAGGTAAACCCTCCTAGTTGAAAAATTTGAGTCAGTAGTTCTTAACCAGGGCCCTCCAGTGAGGCGTCAATAAATTTCCAAGGAGGCTAGAGCCTTTAAGCGCTGTACAATATCGAAAGTGTAAGCAATAAGTTTACCAAACAATACATTTGCTTTCACAACTTATTTATAGCCATGGGGCTTAACACAAAGGACGAGTACTTGAGGGAAGCGTAACACAGAAAATGTTAACTATTGTTTAAACTGTGAGTTACTCAATTTTCGTACATCAAGAATCATCATAAAGTCTAAGTTGTCGCAGTTTGGTCCCTCGGTAACTTTGTGAAGTAGCGAGTGTGATCGGGCGCGTAACTAGGGGTGGCGCTTAGCCCCCCGCATAATTTGTACCCCCCTCGAAAAATGTGTTGGGCACACTTTAAAACTATTAGACTTAGCTGAAAAATTTTGGGCCCCTCTCAGAAAACTCTTCGCCTCCTCTGGCGTATCAAGCTGGTTGCGATCCTGAGTGTGACGCAAATCGTTAATAAACTGTGTCGACAGATTGCCAGACATATGCACGACGCTCCGCATAGCAATTAGTAAATAGACTTTTCATCACAGTTTCCTTGCTGGAATTCCCCTTCAACTGGATATCGTCACAACCACCAATTTTTCTCACTCACCGACAACGTCAGCATCTTATCAAAGAGGACCTGACGAGGCAGGTGATAGTCGAAGACGAAGACTTCGCTGTAGTACGGACAGTTCGTCGACTCCTTCTGGGTCGTGAACTTCTTGTCGTCGCCGACTTGAACCATCACCACCGGATCCATATTCGTTCCGCTGAGCTGCCTCGCTTCAATCACCGTGACAGACACCTGAAAGAAAAATATAAAACGGGGAATTTTTGTTTCGAAGACCGATAGCACGCATGCCAGGTGATGTTGCTAAACATCAAGAAGAAACATTGGTTTGGGCAGAACCCTGTTGACTGATCCAGGGTTTCCTACAAATTCTTTAAAAACAAATCTTATGCTAACAATGATATCAGAGATTTCGATCGGTTATCGAAAAAATACACACTGCCCGTATTTTTTGTTTTCCAGCGGAGACAAACGTTCTTTTCCTCAACGTTAAAATGTTGGTACAGTTCGATATGTCACGACCCATTGAAAACTCGCATTAAATAACAATGGAAGTTGCGTGTGTTGGCATCAAGAATATGATTTACGTAAGATTACCTATTTGGAAACAAATAAGGGTTAAAAACATTTTGTCAATTACCTGAAAGTCTTGGGGTTTCAGCGCACCGGATTCGAAGCGGATTTCCGGCTTTGAGCTGCAAAATACAACAAACGGTGCAAAAAAACGAGCAAGGCAAAGTCTTTTGTCAGCAAAGGGTTTCTTATTTTGAAAACGCACGAGGAATTCTCACTAACAACAAATTGCAGGCGTTGTAGGTGATTCTACATCAGTGTTGGGCAAAGTTTCGTTATGATAGCCAAAACTACCTATTCAGTCGTAATTAAAGGCTCATGCTTATTTTTGAAGGCCCAATTTCAAACATACGCTGTATTCAGATACCTGTTACAAAGCAATGTTATCTTAAAGGAACGATAGTGTCAGAGAAGCCTCAACCACAGCCATCGCACTGTTAGAGATTTGTATTAAATTGTTTGTTGCTATTGGTGTAACAATTTCAATGACACACTAATTTAATTCACCTGCTTTCCATTTTCAATTTTGAATCTTGTGGATCTGTTGTTTTATACATTTTGTTAAAAGCGGTCCGCGAGTTGTCACGTTTTTGTAAAATGTCCCGTAAGTCAAAGTAGTTGGGCCCGGAATGGGACGTTTCGGCGCCGCCGTTTCGGCGATGGACGTTCCGGCGATGAAATGTGAAATGTATTTTCCTTTGGAATGTCACCAAAGTGCAGAAGTTCGCACTGCCGTCGTCTGGGAAGCGTGTAAGCGCAAGAGTCAGTCTAGCGTTTGTCCCAGATCTTTCTAATTATGCTGTATTTATTGCGATTCATGATGCATACCATAAATTTGGAAGTGCCATTACTGCATATTCGCACACCGATAGGCAACTGATGGCAAGAAAGTACGCTATATTCTTAGATTAACTGTGAAATGCAATCAAACTGATACCTATGTGAAAGATCAAGCTATAGATGCTGTCCAGGCTTAACTTTTGTGTAAACTCACAAACGCCTCATGTCAGCAATAATAAACGTCACAAGCCATATTTCTTTACACAAGTGGTCACGGTCGCACTAAGGTTTTCCAAAATCCTGACGGACGGGAAACTACACTGGCCACTGGCCATCAGGATGACAACAAAAACACTTGTGAAGCAAACATCCTTTGTAGTCTAACCTTCAAAGTGTTTCAAAAACACGCATGTTTTTCGCATAATACATTTGCGACCACCATCGCCGAAACTTCCCGCCGCCGAAACGGATCGTCGCCGAAACGGATCGTCGCCGAAACGGCAACGCCGAACTGTCCTAGACCGAATTGGGCCATGCTGTTTTAGCCCGCGCAACCGGCGTAAAACTGTAACTCTTACATAACACGCGGCCTAATGAAAAGTGTTCAACGGCCCACACTTGGGCCCAGGCCCACGGTTTACTGACCGCTATTCTACAGCAAAAATGCGCTCCAGAAAAGATTTCTTGAAGAAACACAAAAACAACAACGCACGCGTTTCGTTAAAGACGCAATGGTATATGTTTCGTTTGGTTTTGTTGCTTATTAAAAATACCAATGAGGGCAGACCATTGTCTGAAATTATAATTAGTTTATTTTGAAAAATAACCCTTATGATTGTCATCCTGCATACGATGCTTGAAGTTTACTACATATAACGGTAATTGCAAAAGGCCAAATATTCAAGTAAAAAAATGGTGTGCGAGCTACGTATTTCAATCAACAGAAATCCTCACTTGAACTGAACCTTATTCAATGTATTCAATGTATGATTTGCACCGTTACTGTTATACTATGTAAACACTGCACGTGATGACATCATCAGCACAGCGACTGCTCTTACAGAACCGTGAAACAAGTTGCCTACCGCAATTCATTTTGTGCAACATCCTTAAATAAGCGCATAACGAAAAATGGTCTTCATATAAAAACGAAACCAAAAGCGAGTTCCTCTATACTGAAATTGGTGATGGAAGCAGGGGTGGATTCTATGGGGGGCGAACGAGGCGGTCCCACCCACCCCCTTTTTTAAAGATGCCGTGTGGCCTCCCTTTTCAGAGTTACGCACTTAATTTTTTTCATCGTTTGCTATGAACTACCATGGAGCCACTCAGGAATTTAGTTCATAAACTGAAATGTGAAATAAATTTAATTATTTCATCCACCTAGTCCCACATCTACCTTTTTGCAGTGGCGATGTTTTTGGGCCCCTTTCTGATACTTTTCATCGAGCCAATAAATTCTAATATCCACCTCTGGATGGAAGATTTGGAGCCAGAATTGGAATTACCTGCCAGGGCCCTGAGCCAAACTCGTGAGACCCTAAATTAAAATACAGCCGGTTCCACTACTGAAAGAATGAACATAACCTTGGTGTTACAAAACTGGCAGTTCTGACGAAAATATATTAGCATCCTGTCGTGTTTTTCAGCCATTCTTGTGTTATATAATTTATCTTCATTCTACTCCCAGATATCTTCAGCTACTGAAAATCCTGGCATGCTTGAAGCTTGACAATGTCTAGTCGTAACTGAAGTTCAAACATAGTGTAAATATTCCCACCGCTTGTTGGTTACGTGTTGGTCAACCATGGTCAGTGACGCAACTGAGATGTTGTCCGGCACATCCAGCACTATCCGCGGCTCTCGTCTCCCGCTGGCAACCGGATCGTCTTTTTGAAAAATACGTTTGAAGGTTTTTATGCATTTTATTCCGTCAGAAAAGGCATTCACACCCAACAATGTTATCTTGGAGCTTCATGCTCTCACTAAGATTGACGAAATCGTCTTTTTGAAACAATCTCAAAGGATGGTTCTTTGCCGAACATATGACTATAAAAACACATATTTATAGGGAAGTAATATGTTCAGAATGTCTTACTACACCCTTCTCCCTTCTCCATTTTGAGTAAGCGTTAACATTCTATGAAGATGCCCGCTCTCGTTGTTTTCCCGCAAATACCCTGGAAGACATGACTTGTGCACAAAAAAGCTTCCAAATTGAATCTAAATTAGCGGTTAATTTTTCCAGGACTTCTTCAATGCAACATGATTTTCAAGGATGGCAGAAGCAACAGCAGGCAGAATCCATTTATAGCGTTAAAACACAATTGCGCAACATGTTGACTGCGGTTTGTTCCAAAGCTTAGCCTTACAGCAAATATCCCCAAAAATATTGATGGCGGTTGTGCCAAAGCTTCCAACAAGTTTCTTTTTGCGGTCGTGCGAGAGCGATAAGCTGAACGTTTTACCTCTTTAACCTTTAGCCTCAAAGCAGATCTTACCGAGAGCTGATTGGTTGGCGATAGTAAGATCGTCATCATCGCGAGGTCGTCGCTTGCTGCGCAGTCCAACTGCACCAAACAAATTCTTCCCACTTCCGCTGAAAGAAGCAAACGGTGCTTGTTATTGGCAACTGTCATTAACTGATAAGTCACTGTTGCTTGACGATGCAGATAGTCATAAATGATTCAGAATTTTACAGACATTTTATGCAGTCAAACGTGCACGTTCCACAACGTCACTGAGATAACATCGTGAAGAGTTCTGGATGATGAATGTCAAGACATGTGCTCAGTGGCGGATCTAGCGTTTGAAGGGCTGTGGCACGGATTGTGGCCAATACATATTACCACGTTTGAACTTGAACGTTTCAGGACTGCAAAAATTATGCAAAAATTAAATTTTTAGTTGTTTTTCAGACGTAACCATTTCAAGATGCAACTTTGTCTTACTTTTTCCTTAAAAAACTGAGGAGAAAAACAAAATCACTGCCCTTATTCGAGTGTGGCAGCACTTTGTAAAGCCAAGGAAATCGCTACTCTTACTGAAAAGTGGCGCCGATTCAGAGTGGAGTAGTGATCCATCGTTAGGCGGCAACTGCCCCACATTGCCACTCTACTTGGATCCACCACTACAAATACTAACCATGTCTAGACAACGAACCGTTAATTCGTGCTTCCAACCATGTTTCTGTGTTGCAGTGCAGTTTCTTCCAATTGCCAGCAACGAGACGTTGCCCCGTGTTCGGCACCGAAGCATGCAACGTGGCAAAATATATTTCTGGTAGAGTGTGTTATCAAAACGCTGCGTTTACAAAATCGAAACCTTACACTTTTCCAGGTCATTTTCCACAATTTCGCCGAAACAGTTTCCAATAAAAGAAAGGTTCTGCTAGCGCCAAGGCCAAAACAATACTGAGCTAGCTTCAGCCAATAAAGCACCCCTGTCTTTACTCTGACTTTGTGGTATGCCCGTCAGGAAACTTCAAGTTTGAAGGCCTTTGCAAAAAGGACACGTTCTCTGTGACATCCGAGTGCGTGCAGAACACTGAGACGAAGTTTCAATGCAGTCATTGGTTGGATTTCGATCATGTGACATACTTAGATAGGCAAGTGGAGGCGAATACATGCTTCTTTTCAATGACCACACGTGCATACAACAGCATGCAGAACAACAAAACAAGCAGTAAGTGTATTCGGAAGACACTGTCACAGAAAAGGAATATGGTCGTCTTTTAAAGATACTTAGGTGTTTATGTCTGTAGGGAGAGTGAGTGAGCATAGGAAAATAATTCTCAGCAACTGCTGCAGCTGACTAAAGCGTGATCTGCAGTATTTTCTGATCAAATGGCATGCATGTCAAAAATAAAGGTCAGTGCACTGCTACGATAAAGCACACAAGGGAAAACTTTCCGACAACAACGAGCTAACGTCACGATCGTCATACGCCACGTTAAACGCCTCGAATGCGAAACGCAACCAGAGACGTTTGCAGTATGTACCCAGTTTCGACGTGGGCGTGGCCTGTGCTGTGGGGCTGATTTGGAGGCTCATGAGTTGACATATTTTGCCCAATCTGCTGTGTCTTCAAAGCAGCCGCACGGAAGCGCTGCAGAGCCGCAGAGGGGCGTGGCCTGATGTCTTCGTTATCCCTTCGTGCGATGTTAGAAAAATGGGAACGGCATGGGATGAAAAATTGCCATTTAATTTACAAATACTCAAAAGATACACCTGCCTTTCAACTAAGATAAGAATTTCTCTTTTAATAAAGAAAAGACTTCGGTGCTACAAAAAATTGAAATAGAATTTCGTCGAGATAGCCATTGCAAAAACGAAAACAAAACTCATATTGTCTAAAAAAACACAATATGGAGGCGGATTGTGATACACAAAAAGTGCACGGATTTCAGAAAATTAAAATACAGCGAAATTACTCAAAAAAATGAAGACAGAACTAAGGCTCGTATACAGGATCGGATAAAGACCAAGTTAGACTTAATGCTGCAGTGCATGCTTGGTCAACACTAATTCGCAATCTGACCGACCAGTGCGCCTTAATTTCTTGTGAAGCAACCAGTCAGCTACTGTTGAACATTCGCTTTTATAGATTGCGGACCAGTTGCGCCTTCCCATTGCTTCGATTCTGATGCTTAGTGCTCAGCACAGTCGATCACAATTAGCCAGCTAAGCGCAGGTTCCCTTGGCCTTGCAGTTTTTTACACAGTGCTTTTCTAAAGCTTTATGACATGAGTTACGACATGACAGATCCATAAAAAGGATCTCTGTTTCAGGTGGTTCTACACAAACCCACACGAACAAGTTGACTACAGTACTAAACACGCCTTTGTGCGAAATTTACTGAAACTCATGGATATCAATGTCTTGGCTGTGTGTACAGTGTTGAAACACAAAATGACAAAAAGTGTGCTGTTGAGATTACATCCACGCAAGTAAGTATAAAATCAATTTAGGCAAAATCGTCGTTTCTCATCTGTGCCTAAAGTAGGAATGGACTTAATAAGGCTCCAGCACTCGTGTGGACAACGACCGTGCTTTCAAGCATCGTAGCAACACATCCAACGCAAACTGCAATTGTGCAACGCTTTTGTTTCACATTTTCACGCTGGACTTAAGAACACAGCCGGAGCTGCTGGCAACGCAGTTTATCCAAAGAACGAACATGTCGCCAACAACACTGCTCAAATTATAGATCCATGTTTTCTTTTAAGTTGATTGGAGCGCGAAGGCTGCAAATGCGCCGACACAAGTTACTTTTTGCGATTGTTGGAGCTTGGGAAAATTACTCGCTAATTAGCGTCGCAACGTTTCATACCGTTCTCTTTGGTCCGCAGCGAAAAAAAGCACAAATACGCTGGTTGTAAACCACCGAGAACTTTCTTGGCTCGGCTTCTTTTGGTTTTAGGACTGCTGACAATGAAACCTAATAGTGCTTCTGTAAATGACACTGTGAGGTCAGATATATCTTTGATTACAATCAACGTAACGAAATATCTGTTTCATAAACAATCCATAGCAATCAAAATCGTTCTGTAGGTAGCGCAAAAAAAACATTTTAAAAAACATGTCACAGAAGCTAAATTTTATCCAAACGTCTTCGAAATCCACATTGCAAACGTTTTTACTAAGCCATTATAATAATGAAGAAATAGGTTTAAAACAAAATCAAGAAGTGCCCCAACACAAGCTTACGAAACAATAAGTTGCAAAATAGAGGCTGGAAAAAAGTCATAATTGAAAATTTCAATCACAAATGGGGGATGGAGGATAAGAAACAATATCAGTCGATCGACCTTCGAGACTTTAATCAGTGCAGCTTTTGCACGCCTGAAAAGCAACCTTAACGAAAATAAAAGCGTACTGACCTTTCCTGTTCACCATCTTTGCTCAGCAAAGGTATACGCACCGGGCTTACGGGAGCAAAAAACAAAAAGTAGATGCAGTGAGCACATCATTTATACGTAATTTGGATACAAATGCAAACTTTATACAAGAAAATAAATAAAATTATTCTAATGTGCTGTCTCATTAACGCGTATGCTGAACAACTCCACGCTCTTGCACACATCTACGGCACGCAGCATACGAGAAAGCCTACATGGCGATGTCCGAATGTGCTTCGAGTTGACAAGAAGCTGAAACGTTTTCTTCAAATTGCCAAAAAGGGCGGGCAGTTTGTAACTCGCCTGCCGCTTTCTTGTTTTTGTGCTTGTTTTCTTTGCACAATATGAATTTCACATCAAGCGATTTTCGGGAAAAAATCAAAAGTTACAACAACACTAGTGGAATGCCACAAGAAAAGTGGCTTTTCAATCAAGTAGTTTCCCGATTTTCCGCATCGTTCTGTTACGTTGCCTCTAACAAAAACTCAGCCTTTTCAGAAATCAGTTCTGTGGGTGATACAAGCGGAAAACTTACCGATCATCAGCTATTTTAATATAAGAATCACGGTCGGAGCGAAGGTGAAATTTTCACTCAAAAAAGTGTTTATGTTGTTGCTACTCGAAACAGAACGGCACGTTCCTTTCACGAACCAACCTTTGGACAGAAGCCGCATTTCTGTCGAAAACTTTGCTCAGGTTTCCCAAAGACTTCTCCCGCGCGGTCCTTCCCAGAAAGCTTGCGACAAAATCAGACGAGATCACGACATGTGCTCCGCACTGCCTACGACTCACTGCGACGAACAGGCTGCTTTTGCTGTTCTTCACGAAACGTAAACTTCCCCTGATTTGCAACATTGCCAGTCGCTTCTACCCTGAAGGTATCCAGTTTTAAATAAAATTATCCGGGAAGTAATTCACGACTATGCATGATATACGATTAGGTGTATATCATTGGCAGGTACGAACAATAAATCTAAAGACATATTCAGCATCTACAACATTTGTTTCCTTATTGGTCAGAGTGCACAGTGCAATGCAAATCATTTGAATACATGCACTTTCACGAAAAATTTTTCGTGAAACTTTTGAATATCTATTTTACAGCAAGAGACATATCCATGACAAAGGCATTGCGTCAAGTCTGATGTAATGAATGTGATCCACCAATGGTGCAAGTTCTATTTCTTCACAATACCTTTTTCTACAATAGGAATTCCTGCTCTCTTCCGTCATCAAATATTCATATTTAAACTCATTCACAAAATAGTTACGAAAACAAAATATCCTAGTTTTGATGTGGTTTGTTTTTTAATTAGATATTGTTTTTTCACAGTTTTGAATTTTATACCAACTTCAGCTTGGTAGTTTGTGCACGTTATTCCGCATTCATAGAGTCAGAAAACTCAAAAACGTGAATAAAACCTCCAATAGTGTTGGTTGCAAATGTTATGAAATCCTGGAATGGGGTCGTCGGTGTTTTCTGTAGTTGTAATTGTTTTTTCATGTGAATATTCTGTTCAAACTAGCAGTCAAAATCACTTTTATATTTTACAAGCTTTAGTGACAATTCACCATAAGGACAAGCAGCTACATGTAATCAAAATGTATTTTACGAAAAAATCGATTTCGCGTTTATTATGCATTTTCAGTCCTGTAAATTGCAAGCAAAAGCTTACGGGTGAAGTGATGAAAAGCTAAATCAAGACTGAGAAAGCATGCCGACTAACGCGAAATCGATTTCCTAGCAAAATACTTCATTAGTTTTAGCTGCTTGCCCTTGTGGTGAATTGTCAATGAAATGTGGATGCGTGCAGTGGAATCATCATAAAGTTTTGAAAGCAGAGGATGGCAGGCAGATACCTCGAATGCTCGACACACACTCTTTACAAGTTCCATTTATCCATTTATGTTGATTGCTCTTCAATCATCAGACTAGCATAGTAAGGGAAAACCAGTTCAGCTTGTTTGGGTGAAACATTTAGAACATAAAAATGCGTAAATAAATCCAAACGAAGTTTTGGAACGAAACGGGCAGAGCTTGACGAAACACAACACAAAAATGCAAATAATGAATGAATGAATGAGTTTGTGAATGATTGAATGAATGAATGAATGAATGAATGAATGGATGGATGGATGAATGAATGAAATAAAAAATCCAACGACAAGACAAGTGCGTAAAGTAAAACATTCCTGTATAATAACATCTGCTCACACGACGCACGCCGAGCAATTCGGTGTTTCACGTTTAATTTTGCAGGTTGTGCTATTTCGTGACAAATTTTAGAAATATTTACAATATGTATGAACATTCAAAAACCAACCTTTTCTTCGTGGCGGTGCTGTACTTGCTTGCAGAAGATTTCATACTCAAAATATCCTCAGGTTTTTGCGGAGCAAAGTCCTCCACAGCCCAGTTTCCAACTGTCCCATCTGGTGCAAGGTACTTTATTGACAAAGTGACGGTTGTCTGCAAGAAAAGGTTTGCCAAAGTATGGTCCACAAGTTGTTATAAAGTATTGTTCACAATCAAAGTATGGTTCAAAATTTGCAGAACTTGTCAGCACCTAATATACCAGGCAATATGTGTGCAGGTGGAATGGAATACAAAGGGAACTGAGGAGAGGGTTGTTGTTAATAGTGTGACCTCATGTAGTTGTGGGTGGAAGCACGTTTGGGAAGTTTGGCGATATCGATTGTTTGGCGATATCGAAGTTTGGCGATATCGACTGTACACGCATAAAAATCATTTCTTGCTTGACAATCTGACGTAATTTAAAATAAGTCATTGAGGTTCAGCATTTCCTAAGGTCCCCAAGGAATAGACGACAGACTTGTGCCTCAAGCGTGAGTCCTGTATAGAGGGACCCATATTTTGACTGGGTAGACTTTGCTTGAAAAAATGAGTTTTTTGTATTTTTAAGTGGGTTTTTCTATTTCAGCTGATATTTGGGTGACGCAGATTGGCGACAGGTCGAAGCCTAAATCTTATTCGCGTTGAAAACTTGTGGTTCTAACATGTTGGGATGTTAAGTATAAAAAATAGAATACGTTTGAACAAAACAATTCGCTTTGACCAAAAGTCGCCTACACTTTTTACCTGAATGCGCGTATCTGGTATAGCATCAAACGACATTGAGGCGTATCGTTTGGTACCAAATACCGACCCAAGTAGTAGGGAAAGACGCGATTACTGCAGAGCAGTTGTTTTCAACCTGGGGGACGCGACTGCCGTAGGGGTCGTTTGCCATGTTTCTAGAGGTCGCGAGAGATTCTGACAAAAATATTTATAATTACTTCTAGATTTTATATTTCGTATGTGGAACCACTTTTTGTCGTAGCTAAAATAATAGGATCACCTGGCAGTACGTTTCCATTCAAAATTGTTTTAGGCGTGATTATGACCATCACAAAGTTTTGAGTGTGATTATGACCATGACAGTACTGTTGCGTTTGCCAAACCACGAATAAATTTGTGACGTAAGGATATGCTGTCGTTGTAAATTAGATATCTGAATGCGGTAGCTATCTTGGGAGTTTTTCTAGTTTTCAATGAGTTGTAGTGTGGAGTGATTTGTGTACTGCACTGGTCTCTTTCACTAATGCTGCCATGTGCATGAATTTTCGCTGACGGGAAAGTCACGGTAAAGTATATACGATCCGCCAGCACTATAACAGCAGTTGACAATCTGAAACTTATCTCCGGGTTATTCGGTACGAACAGCTGACAGCCTATGGCTATCTCCCAAAAACAGCGTTTTATAGACTTTCCAAGCCTCACAACCAGACTTGCTTAAAGGAGGAGGGATGTTGCATTTTGCAAATCTTTATTTCAGCATTAGGCAACACTTTTGTTATCAATGTACCGTAAAATTGTTTGCTAATGGTACTCCGCTTTCACACCGTGAAGAACTTTCTCGGGTCACACACAAAATAGCAGCGTGCTGTCTTAACGCTAGCAATGGTTTGCACATTTGTTTGTGCAGGCGTTAAGCACGTTTTACCAAATAGCAAATATCAACACATTTTTTTCTGAAAGTATTTCCACAGCGCCTTCAAACACATTTTGTTTCGACATCACGCAGATGTAGAGGGCTTAAAATTATTGCTGTTTACGGACCAACCAAAACTTTTTGATTGAGATCATCAGCAAAATGCCGTTTAAAACCAGAGACGTATTCATGGTTATGACCTACAAGATCGAGAGTGGGTTCAAATTTCAAGTCCGAAGCAGAGATCTTGCCAAAAACTACGGGAACGGGACCTAAAGCCTTGAGACCTACATTCGACATCTGAAAATTCGTTGGCTTCGCCTGGATTATCTTGAATTTAGAAAAAAATGTGAGCCATTCTTCCCAGCATCAATTTCGTCGTATTTGATCCAATTCTGTCAACTGGTTTGAATTTTCTTTTCCAAACTTAAGATCAACGGCGAACAGGTTGAACTGATGGATCTTTGCGAAACCATGTTGATAGAACATTAAAAGTCTCGATAAGATGGACTCGAGACCGTGACTTACATCTATCGTGACCAAGATGAGATTTCAGATTTTCCAGACAGAGACTTACTGCAGCTAATGTCGAGATTCTATCATCTGACCTTAGTAGTGACTTCTACAAAAAAACTCGCTTGTGCCAATAACTCATAGTTCCAGATTTTTGGGCCTAGAACTGAAACAAAGCTGTCCACATCAGTAAATGTATTTTGTCCCAGCCAACACTTTGTCTATTTTGTTCTCACTTAAAGAAATTCAGGTATCGCAACAATAGTACTGTTACAGTATTCGACATCGCAATCAAGGCAATAAGAAAGCGTAAGAAAGTGTAAACATAATATAAGATCTCACCTTCAATGCTGTGTTGTTTGCATCAAGCAATGAATCAGAAACAGACAAATCTCCTTGTTTCACAACTTCCTGAAGAACCATTTGGAATCTACCGATCAGTCTGAAATAGTAAATATTGTTCGATCATCTACTAATATTCGTTACACCATGCATTCGTCATGTATAAACCTTGAACCAATATTCAAAACAAAAAAAACAATCTTTCACCTTGACAACGGATAAATGTTACAATTGTGTTTGCGAGAGTTCGCCAAACAACTAATCGCATTGGAAGGCAAAACGTGCGAAATAAAATGATTACCTGTTCGAAAATACTTTATTGAAGTTGTACACATCGATTGCGATCATTTCGTTGTCTTCGATGTTGCTGGCCAGTGGCCATTCGAATATCTGCGAATCAAAGGGTGTTACTAGTCTTAGACTAGAGACGTATAAGTAAGCAACGGCGCTGGGAGGAGGCTTCACAAAGCTTGTTTTCCAAATATATCCTCGAAAACGCTAAACGCTTATGAGCACGCTCGTTTGGGACTTGCGTTACAGTCTGCTTGGTAAGTTCATTGGCAGATGCACAACTTCGAGATTGACACTGCCTTCGCCAAACCTTTTGTCTCTTCCATCAGAGCAGCTGTATGCAATCTTATGAACGGTCATAAAAAATATAATTGTAAAACCACCAACACCCAAACAGTCCCTTACTTCATCGAAATCTGCGACATCTTCACAGTCTTCGATAGTTCTGGTCTGATAGGCATGATCTGCGAAATTAGGTGTCGATTTATAGCAAAATGCACAAGCTCAACATTTAAACAGCCACTGGATGCAAGTTTGAAGCAAACAGTAAAACCAGAACGTGGCAGAATAGTGTTATTGGTGTGAAAAAAACAATTCAAAATCAGATCAAGTGTTCAACCTTAAAGAGTTTTGGGTCGTTTTTCTTTGGGCAAAGCATAAGAATGGCAAACAACAAAAACAGCCACTGAAAAGTTACCGTCAGTTCACAGTCTCCTAGTGGGTATCGGCTCAAAATGGGTAAATCAGCTATCCCCTGGTTTGTGAATTCTGTTCAAAAACTCTAACTTAGCACTTTCCACCAAAGCCACCAAAGTCTGTATGTGTTTGCTAAGTAGTTGTTTTTTCAGCGAAAAGGACTGATAAATCACGCGTTCAGCAAGCACAGACTTTTTGTGGAAAAAGCCGGTTTCGTCCTAGACTTGAGCTGCACATGCGCACTTTAACAGCTTATGAAAGGTTTTAGGATATGACGTGAAAGCAAGAAGTGACGGATCACGGGATGGGGACTATTTGGGAAAGTTGGTTCCCAACTGACGCCAGCATTCCGTTTTTTTATAATGTCATCCCTTTCAACAGGTGAGCCTCGTTTCCTGGCTTCTGATCCTCCGCAAAGGCAACAATCAATACAAATATCGTCGCTCCGACAGCTCGTCTCCTGACAGACCCCACAAACGTCAGGTCTGCATCTACTTTTGCGTGAAAGCTTCGAGTGATTATGATATTTTCAAGAAATAAAACAAGCTTGCCGTCATCGCTGCGGACATTGGGCAGGAAGCGCAAAGGACGAAAAGCGTGGCCCTCATGAATAATTTAATGCTTGGATTTGCCATTCTCAGACAAATGCTAACTGGAAGTAGTGCGCAGTTGAAATAAAGGTTATAGCACGCAATACTAAAATACAAAAAATATATAGACGTATCTCAGGCTCTTCGTTTGAAAGAAACAAAACTCCGGCTTATCAGACGCTTTTCCAAAAGCGACATTTTCCGGTTTTTAATCCAGTTTGGCAGTTTTTCGCTGACGGGAGAGAACTCAGCAGTAGAAAACATTTTTTATGATGGGAAAATATTTCGGCAATCGCCTTTGAAAGCATTTTACGCTTAAGTTAGGATGGGTGCAGTTTTATCATTACAACGGTTACCTGGACCACATGACAAGAGTTGACGCAAGCTTGACTGTACCTATTTTCTGGGGGCCGAAATGGACGGAAAAATAATTTACCACACCATAACATACACTGATTCCGTAAAATAAGGAACAACAGTATATTTATTGCAGTTGAATAGCAATATAAGTATCAACGTGGTGCTTCTACGTGTTACAAATTTACTTCAAACATGTAGCACTGGTCTAGTGCAGTGCTTTCTGTGCAGTGGCATCCTTGTCGTGGTACTGTGTAATACATCTAATTTGAGCGGTAACCAAACGTGGTAACCAAGGGTGGTACAAAATTCTTACGTTGTATAACCAACCTATCCTTCGACTTTTGCTCAGTAAAATCATTCGGATGTCATGAAGTCATTAAAATGTAGCTGTTACACGACATCTTGAAAAAGGCTCTCATTAACATCCAACTACAATAGTTTTTGGTTACGGTAACGACGATAATCGCGCAAGACAACAGAAAAAAACGAATTGGAAAACAACTTGAGAAACGTTTTTTTTAGTTGGCACCGAGTCAACCTGTATTAAAATGATTTTGTTTCATTGTATCAAAGATCGCTCGCAGAATCACTTAGAGCCTTTACCAGGTAGTTTCTTTGTAAGAAGCTATCCGAAATACACAATGTGCTCAACTCCATTGTAAATCGGTACTTTACTTGTATGCCCTAGCCTTTCTCTTTGCACACTTGTAATTGTTACGCCTTTTGCTAAGCGGTTTTCTTGTGTTATGACTCACAGTAGGTTTCAAATTAGAAAGATCCAAAGCAACCATAGTACAGTGTTTAGTGACCAGGCGTGTCGCTTCAACTACGCAAACAACGGCGAGCGAACCTGGACATGGCGCGAAGGCCAGTGGGCGACGTGGACGTGTCGGGAAAGCTTAGATTTCACTGCGTGGGTGACGAATCGCGTTGGTCTTCGGTCGAGCCAAGAAACGCAGTGAGAACAATCTTGGCAGTGTACCGTACAATGTAAAATGTAATGCAAATGCCTTGACTCGATACATAATGTGTTGATTAGGACCAGTGGGGTATGTGTCAACTTAGGTAAGAAGCCACATTTGCAGACTTCTGGGCAAAACCCACAAAAAGAAAAGAAGCTAATGAAACAAGAATGACATGCCAGGGGGATCCACAGCATAATGTCCCCCTAACAAAAGTAGTTTCGTGGCAAACAAGCGCATCTCCTGCCACTGACGGCCACCATCGTGGTAACGGGTTGAAATGTTAAGCTGAAGGCCTGGAATCTCGTTAAATAATACGCTCTTGTGAAGATGCACTTCCATATATTTACCAAAAGAAGAAACTATATTCGCAAATTTTCTACAGCACTACATAAATTTCCTTTACAGAACACCAGACAAAGAATTTGACTGTGTTTTTCAATTGATGTCATAAAAGGGAAACAGGTTTGTGCGTTAAAAAACGATCACGTTGTGTAGAAGCAGCTGTCGACAGGCAACGTAATTCTCTGTTAGTATAGTGCTTGTTTGACGGGTTCATCTTACTTCATAACGTCCTGCACAATCTAGGCATGAATCCGACAACATACCATTTTCAACGCAGAGCAACTGCGAGCTCTGATAAAATCTTTTCAGCACACGTGGTGACCGAAGCATTTCGTGGTAGCTTTTTCCTATATTTTGTTTCGTTTTAGTCGAAAAACAAGCAGCCCAAGCTACTAAAAGATCCCTTGCTAAATTTTCGATCAGAAGTAAATACCTCAGTAAGAAAACGTGAGAGGCAATGGTGTAGTTGCAGGAAATATGAAGTAAAGTCGTCCCCTGTTTTTTCAAAGAGATAATGACATTCCCATTCTTCATGTGGCACCAAATTATTATCAGCGCCTTTGTTGTCACATTTTGTGAAAGTTTGAACGAAAAAAAACAACCAGGTTGACTGCAACAAGTAAATGCTTTGCTGTGGTAGAGTATTCCTCCGCGCCTTTTATAAGCCACTGGTGAATAAGGTTTATACCACGTCTGAGCAGTCAAAGGTTTCGAGAAAAGTGGCATTATTCGGTTACATACTTGCGCACAGCTTTGGCAAACTTCCAAGCCAACAGCGTGCGAATCCGCACAAACGGACGTCGCTCGCAACGTTTTGTGATCAACAGACAAAGATGTTCTTACGCAAACACCCTTGAACATTCACTTCGCTTGAATGTTGAAAGATGGCTGCTGGAAATGACTTTGTGGCTTCGTAGGTCGAGCCTTTCCGACTCCAGTAACCGCTATAGCTACAGCCGACTCAGGCAATGTTGTATGCAAGTGTTCGCTAAGCTGCTTTCATGGGTTACCTGTTACCAACGTCTGACACACCATTGCCACCATCGTGGAAGCGTAAAACGTAAAGAGATTTCAAGACTATGAAGTCTATAAACCAAAGCACCGCCATTTCACAAAAGGCAAGTCAAAAACATGTCTTTTGCTCATCGAAGGTGGTTGCTGAGCTAAAAACTGAAGCACACCGTGCCGAAGGGTACAAAATCAAGCCACTGTCAACAAAAGTTTCAAACATACAGACTCGTGCAGCCGCTGACATTTTGTGAAGTTGACGCCCACTTCGCGTATCAGTCCAAATTCAAAATTATTGTCAAGGCGATATACGTTTGCATTGGCTACGATGCTCTCTTGAAACGTTGTAAATGTAAAATATTTGATGTGAAAAAAACAATTTACAAAAAATATTGAAGGTACTTCATTGCAAACGTCAATAAAATATGTTAGGTTTAGTTTTACTTTTTTTAACTAATTTTGATGTTGTGAACCTACTCAAACTTGCCAGTTCCTCGAATTTGTTGACTTTTAGTTGAAACAAATAAACTGTATGTGCTACACGTTTATCTAAGGGGGCTTAATAAAATAAATCCATAAGTTTTCGACAAGCTCCTCTTAAATGTTTTATTTGTTTTTTTTAGGATCTACATGTATACTCTGTGCTATTCATTTTTTTCGCTAAGACAGCTCGGTCATATGTCCCATAATGGTATTAAAACTCGACGTAGCAGTATTCACGACTCTATATTTCTGACATTATGACCGAATTGACTTAATTTTTTCGGTCATTTAAACAGAATTCGGTCTGTGACCGAAAAATGACCAAAAAAACTTGATTCCTTGATTCTACGTATGAATGATTGTAAAAATAATATTTCTGTAAATGTCAGGGTCAGCCAATGAAAACGAATTTTTCTTTGATATCTATACCTCACCAAGAAATGAAGCAAGGTAGTGCAAGCAAATTTTCGAAACCTTTTTCGGTGGTATCAAGCTCAATAAAAAACGGCTTTTTAGAGCATGGGACTGCGCAAGCATTCACAATAAAAGCAGGTCCCACGAGAGGGGGTGTAGCCTGTGCGCCGAACCAGAGCCCATGAGAGGCTAGGGGGCCCATGAACCTCAAAGTTCAAAATTGAACTGGGCAATAATGCATAAAGTTTTTATTGTTATAGATTTATTTATACAGTCTTGTGCGAATTAATTGACTAAAATTGTGTATACAGTTGTTATGCGATGTTTTGGCATTTCTTTTGATGTACGCTTGGGAATATCTCAATCGCTGCTGTTTCATTGTTAGTCCAAAACACTAAGTACTGCGTGACGTGGCGGAACAGTCGAAAACTATGTTTTATGACGTCGCATAGGACTATCAGCTCAATAGTGTTATAGAATGAAGCCAGTTCTTTCTGTTGTGTAAGTGAGAGTACATTTGGAATGTCTGTGGTTTTCAATGGCAGATATCACACCTAGGAAGCGGAAACGTATTGTTGCGCTTTCGGAACACTGAGACATACCCAAACAGCCATTGCAAATTACAAAAAGTATACAAGGAAGACGAGTTTTCATTTACAGAAGGATTTGATGCATGCCTGAGTTCACACAAGCTCAAGTACAATGCAACGCCGCCTACTGGAGTCTGGCAGAAAATCTAAGAATCCGGTAAAAATGCAGCGTCTTACTCACAACATGAAGAAAAGATTAGAATGGGCAACAAAACATACATATTGGACTGTGAAGACTGGCAAAAAGTGCTGTTTTCAGATGAAAGTCAATTTTTGTTCAAATGAAGCACAGCAGATTTGTCAGGATCAGAAAGAGTGAGCAGTTAAGTCCTGCCCATTTCAATGAGAGAGTAAAACACACCCACAAATAAGATGTTATGGTGATGTTTTAGCTTTTCTGGAGTAGGTTCATTTATGCCAAGTGAGAGTATGATGAACTCAGACAAACACATTGACGTAATTGAAAGAAAAGTCATTGCAGATATGAGAAGGACATTTCCTGAAGGTGAAAGAATATTCCAACAGGATCTTGCCTCGTGCTTTTCGTCTAAAAAAGTGAAGAAGATTTTCAGGTAAGACAAGTTAACTATGCTTCGTTGGCCTAGAAACTAACCAGATCTTAACCCCATTGAGAATTTGTTATCAATAACAAAACCGAGGTGACAAAAATTGGATTGCACCACGACGACAAAGCTAATAGAGGCTACTTTTCAAATATGATACTGGGAGAGTAAATCAAACAAATTGCCAAAATCTGGTAGAACCCATGCAATTTGATGTACAGTTGTGAAATTCACAAAGCAACTGTGATATGTGCATTCACTGAGATCAGCCTGAGACATTTTGAAATTAAATAATAACGTTGGTAAATGGTTACAATGTAAAATAATGAATAAAGGATGTCATTATCTGGTCACAGTACTGAAAAGCTAATGAAGCTCTTAATCAGTTATGATTTATAATTCATAGAGGGGTTAAAGCATATCTCGCACCACCACATTTTTTCCTCTCAAGGGTTCTGTTTAAAGGTATGAGAGACGTATATTGTAGTTGGAGAACAAGCAATATTGTTATGCTTCCATTAAGTGTCCATTTGAAGAAGATTTTGACGAAAACACAAAAAATCAATGCAAATTAATTGAAATCTCTTAAGCTTCTAACGATTATCTTACACAAACCAAATTTTGTGTCAACTAAGTTGGGAAAGAACTACTAACAATGGATTTATAAGGAAATATTTTAAATTTCCTGGTTTGTTTTACTGGGTCACTCTGTAATCAGTTTACAGCCACCCATTACTATAAAGTACAGGAGAACTGTTCGCGTAAAAGCGATTTGCAGTCGTGCATAGGGCATAACCACTAGCTTTGTTAATGTTAGCAGTTCATAAAAATTTATTGCTTGTAGTTCATAAAAAATTTAACGTCACTTAATATCACGAGTGTGATGCACTACGGGGACAGACATTATAGCATTGAGGTTTAGTATCGACTGTGTGTACACTTTTTAAATTTTCCTAATTTGCATTCAACGATATAAATGTACGCTTGAAGTTACTTGCGATCATTTGCTGCTTGTTGCCTGCTGTACGCAATAGAGTCGTCGCTGAAGGCCTACTGCTACTGCATTCACAGTTAGTGTCCCCCAGTTGGAGTAAGGTGATATGGACGGCGACTTTTTTCAGTTATTCGCTGAATGTGGCCCCCGATTTTCTGTTGACCCCCTGACGACCCAATTCTGGCGACGCGTGTGTGTGTAGATTTTATAGAAAAACACACGCAGCGACATTTAGCTCAGCATGCTGCTGTGCGCGGAAGGCAACAAATACTTTCAAAGAGAGTAGGCTACTGCAACTGTACCACATCCTAAACCGGCTAGAAAACCGATTGCAGTTAGCATACGTGATAGGTGTACAGAAAATGGAGCATTGAAACTATGGTAAATTTGCTCGTATTTTTACGGCGGTCACACGGTGCTCGTTCTACGAACATGACTTACTTCTGAAAGAGATCCGCGCGTTCCTGGCGCCTTTGCCTTTCAGTCCGTCGACGCTTTTAATCCGCACTTCCAACGACATGTCGCTTGAATAGCTCAACACGTAAACGCAGTAATTGTACTATGTTAAGCTCATGGTGAACTGCATTTGAACGCCTAACACAAAGAAGTGGCACAAACTGGACAAAAGATCCAACATTTACACATGCAAGAAATCAAACGGTTACTTAAGTACGGTAGAAGCTTGAACTGGAGAAGAATCTAATTTTCTAGGACCACTGCGAAGAAAATGTCGTGGGCATACGGTAACGCACCTACTGAAAATTCAGAAATCAACTTATCAAAGTATACTCCATTCGCACCCATGAATTATCTGGCAAAAGTCGCTGCATTTTCTGTTAATATCCAGTGAAACATTTGACGTAGGTAGCAATTCCGAAGGAGGAACTTGGCGGGGGGCAGAGGACCTCAAAATTTATCTTCTGCAGCAGGCTGCGACGCACCTTCCAGCATTCTGCAGCGCGTAATGCGACCTGAAACTGAACTTTGAAGTTGATTCGGAAGTTTTGACATGAGTACTATCTAATAACTTGCCTGCGTCCTACGTCGTGCTCACTAAGGCTTCACATTAAATTCAGCAGCAAGCTTGAAATATTGATGCATGTTTGGCATAATGGCTTTAACGAGTGAATCGCCCAAGGATGAGATTCAACACGTTGTGGGCAAATAACCATACTCCTGTTCTTGGTAATGACCGGCTCGTTGCCATAAAAGGTCTTTCGATAAAGTTTGTTCACACCAATAGAAGATATTATTCTTAACTGAAATCAAACCAGTTTGGACGTGGTGATTTCGTCTATACAAGCACTGTTGATGTCTGTGTTCTTGCATTAAACCTTCCTGCGTGTCATCGAATTCTTGCATTTCATATGATGGAAATGCACATGGTCTTGGTTTACGAATTGACAACAACCTTCAACGAGCGCCTGCGTGTTATTGGCCCTAGGCGCTGTAATCGTAGGACCTATACCGTTACGCTAAAGCTCGCAGGCATCTAAACAGTAGAAGGGCAAAATAGATCCAGAAAAGCACCCTTCACACAGCGCAGAAGCCTTGAAACAATACGTCTCATATCTGAGTCCCTTGCTTTTTTGATCTCTTATAAAGTCAATAATATCAATACCGTTGCCATCTCGACTGCTTAATCTGATGTAGCGCTGTGGTAATCAACTTAGCTCTTCGTCATGGACAGTCTCTACAGCAAAAGGCATTTGAAGCAGTAGATACTCGTAAAAGGCTAAAGACATCGTTAGGAGCCGCCTTCTGCTTGCATAAAGATCCCCAACAATATCCTCGACCTAAGGCATAATATTTTAGGATTATTTTGCGTAATAAAAACCGTCAACATCTTAATTCTTACTAAAATTATCAAGTGGGTAGTCAAATTGTCTCCTTGAAATTCGTACAGATTTCCTTGCGCAATAAAGACGTATGCGTACATATTGGACGCCTGATATTTGCTAACTTCTCGGTCAACTTGCTTTCACGAGCATTGTACGGTTTGTAATGCCCTTTTTTGTTTTCTGATCATTGATGCGTGGAATACAAAGCGAGCTCCTCGCGCCTCAAGTGTCATTTCCTGACCTGGCACGTCAACGTTAATTTGCCTGGAGATATGTCTCATGCTATTGCGCATTTCGTCCTGCATGCTGAACTGGCCAGACGTACAAAGACTTCATTATCATGAACGAAGTTTTACAGCACTCACTGTCTGCTTTTCAGAAAGATATTGTCTTTAATTACATCCATGCTTTATCTAAAATTTTCCTTCAATTTCGTAACTTCCTTCATTTCATTCCAAAGGCTATAGAGTAACGCGGCCATATGAGCTTCTGGGGGCTTTCCATAGCTGTTTTTCAAAACTATTTAGATTTGGTTGGTATATATGCTTATATAGCTTATGCTTTAAGCCAGACATTCCCAACTAGGGCATCGTTTTGACATTGCAAGGATGTCGCAAGCTTGTATCCAGCGTAGATCCGTTTTGCATTCAAAGCTCTACAGATTTTAATTCCATTTGCTACTTCGTACTTGTGCGAAGCTGGCTTTTCCGCTGCTGCGGTAATAAAACAAAGCATCGTTCAAAGATAAGCGTCGCAGGAGAAATGCGCTCAGCCGTTTCAAACATAACACCGCATTTTGTGTCGCAACAAGCGAATTACTGAATCGCATTAACTAACAATCCCTGAATATTTATTTGTGCAGTGCATAGTTTGATTGTATGCATAGGATTAGTGCGTCGGGAGTCCATGCAAGTTGGAAACCACTGCTTTAAGCTGTACATACTGGGTAAAAATCTTTTATCCTCCAGATTAGTTAGACCAGTGGTCCTTAACCTTTTTCTAAAAATATTATACTTTTGAAAAGCAGTTTAAGTATACGTAACAAACGTATTTGCTGAACATTTCGGAAATTCCAGTATGTTCATTAACCACTCAAAACAAAACTTCGGAAAGTCATAGTTTTTTTTTGCCTTCTTTCGGACAACAAGGCCTTACTAGTTTAGCGAAATGAGTTTTAAACACGTATCTTTAAACTTACCGTTTGATGACCACCAATAAATCAAAATTTCTATAAGGGGTTCGGTTTGCAAAATAAATCATATGCTTTTCATTAATGCCATTCACAACCTATCTATGCCATTCAGAACGTTTTTGCGCTGGAGGGCGCTCTAGAACAATATTTTTATGTCCAGATTCAAACCAGAACGTATTGCAGGTTATTGAAATTCATTACTGTCTTAAATATTCAGGATCATGAATTTACAGTTGAGGGGTTAAGTTCCTGAAACTCTAGCTAAGACGGAGCAGTATTTGTGAATGGAGATGGCAGTCGCAATACCAACTCCCCGGGCCTAACGGTCTGTGACAGTTCGGCGACAGGACATTTCGGCAACGGGACGTTTTGGCGATGGTGGTCGGAAATGTTTTATACGAAAAAAAGTGCGTTTTTGAAATACTTCAAAGTTTAGACTACAAAGGATACTTACTTGATAAGTGTTCTTGTTGTCATCTTGAGGGCCAGGGGCCGGTGTTGCTTCCCTTCCGAAGAGTTTGGAATAGCTTAGTGCGACCGTGACCACGTGTGTAAGGAAATATGTCTTGTGACGTTTATTTTTGCTGGCATGAGGCGTTTGTGAGTTCACACAAAAGTTAAGCCTCCACAGCAATTAATGCTTGAGTTTTCGCGTAGTTATCCTTCTGATTGCATTTTAGAGCTAATAGAGTATATTTGTACTGGGAAAACTTTTTGGAGGTTATCAAACAGGGATATCTAGAAACTCTAGATATCCCTTAATCAAAGCGACGTATGGTGGCTACGTCGTCCAGAGCAACTGTATTATGCCAAACGAGAAATGGCATGTGGCCGAACCTATGTTCGCGTTGAGTTTAGGAAAAGCAGTTATCAACTTTCGCTGGGTCCTGTAAACAAATATATTGTGTTATTGGTGAATGTGTTGTGTTACTGGTAGGCTATGCTGTGTGTTATTTTTGGTAGATTGTCTTGTGTGTTGTTATTAACGGTAGACTAAATGTGTTGTATATTATGATTTATAGGCTAAGTGCGTTGTGTGTTATGTTATTGGAAGGTTGTTACCATCGGTGGACCTAAGATACGCACAGATATAAGTTTTCCACAGAACAGGAATTTTTGTTAACAGCGTATAGCGTATTTCTTTCTGCCTCTAGGTTTCAAATTACGCTTTTTACAGATGACATTAGTTTTCACTTATGTCATAAAGATAATAAAACTTTACAAACTAATGTTGAAAATGAACTTGATAAAGTCGATACTTGGATGAAGTCTACCAGATTATCAACAAAATCTAGTAAAGCAGCTTATATTATATTAACCACAACTCGTTCGTCAAACTGTAGGTTTGAATTTTGTATGAACGGTGCCAAAATACAGCAAACTGACAGTATCATGTATTTGGGTGCTGTAATTACTAATAAACTTTCATGGAAACCGCAAAACAGCAGCCTCTGTGGGAAACTTTCTCAGGCATGTGGCGTCGTGTGTAAATTAAGGCATTTTGCTGACATCAAAATATTGCATTTAATCTATGTTAGTCCCTTTCATTCGCATTGACAGCACTGTATAAATGATTGGGAACGAGCTGATAAAACTGCTATCCAACTAGTACAAGTGCTACAAAATCGAATTTTGAAATACACGATTTTTACCAACACGTGAAGCACTTGACGATCAAGTACTTGAAGATTTTAGCACTTGAAGATTAAACAATAATTTTGAATTACTGACAATTCTCAAAGTGTCTGATTTGTACCAACTTACTTTGGCAAAGTTTTTGCACAAGTATAATGCCTTTCCAGCACGTGAACATCTTGTGCCTTCCCAAACTATATACCTTATCAGTAGGTAAATTCATGCACTCTTATTACAACAAACTGCTTCCAAACCTTATAATAAATATCAAGGCCAAAGCAAACGATACAACTGACATCTTGCAAACGTTTCGATAACTACTGTTATCATCCTCAGTGCATAGCAAAAGAACTGCAGTGATGTTGCTGCAGGTTCTTATTGGTTATTCAGGAGAACAGCGCTGTAAAAAATGAAAAACGCAAAGGGCTGTTTCGGTAGTGACGTAGTGGCGCGAAACATACGTAGTCACAAACCATTTTGCTTCCAAACCATTTGGATGACTTTTATTCCAGTAAGCTCAATTCATTCCCATTCCACAGGACTCAACCTCTAACAACCTGTTTCTACCTAGAGTTAACTCTTCCTCAGGAAACTGTTCCCTTACGTTTGTTGGCCCAAAAGGGTGGTCTTCAATACCAGACGATATTAAATCTTCAACCACTCTTACTTTTAAATGGAAACTTAAGGAACACCTCCTACGTGAAAAAGGTACACAATTATGAACTCTAGAAACATTTCACTTATCTAGAGCAAAATACTGTGAGTTCTAGTATTTTGTAATTGTGTTTACTTTAGTGTATATATTCTTTTTTGTCTTTTTTCTTTCTTGCGCATATCACATTTTTTCCGGCGTGAAAGTGCACTCCATAGTTTTTTCTGTTTTGCTTTGTTTTTCTTTTGTTCCTTTTTTCTTTGTTTGCTTTTTCTTTTTATATTTTGTTCAAACACACCAAATTCCTCCAATCAATTTAGATCCGCACTCATCTGTGTGCATAGGCATGCGCTTTCATCTGTATATTTTCTTCACCGTGCTCGTGCTTGTGGGTTTTGTTTTCCTAACTGTGCTTATTTGATCTCCAACTATTATGTTTCAACACTTGTCAAAAGTGATAAACAGGGTGGTTGACTAGATGACCGCCATGGTCTTTCACCAATCTTATACGACACAGTACCACTCTTTGTTCACACTGGTCAGCTATTATGCTATTATATTTTCATTTGCTCTAATGTTCACTGACGGTTGGTTTACCTAGTGTGCCATGGCTTTTTGTATTGCTTCTGCATATTAGCTGAGTCATATGAAACAATAAACCATTACCTTACCAATATCCGGCGCTCTTCTTTTGACAAGCTTTATTCAAAACTGTACTACATGCATGATCACAGCACAAGGCAACAAGTCTCAGGAAATGTTCATCATAAGCGTGTTAGAAGGTATTATGGTAAAGAAATTTTGCAATATGTAGGACCTGTTGCATGGAGTTGTCTTTCTAATAAGATTAAAATTTTGCCATTACATATGTTTTCCTATCAAGTGAAATCGCAACTACTTGCTGGGTATTGACTCTTGTGCGAGATATACAGTATATGTGATGTTTAAAATGTTTTTGAATCGTTTACCTTAAACTGAGCACATTTTTATTTGCTTTTTTGTTTTGGACTCATGTTTTGTGCCTCACCTCTGCTGTTGAAATTTGGCAGTCTTTAATTAAAGGCTTGGATTGATTAACTGGCTGCTTTGGCCCATAAGCGTAGCCAGGGATTTTTAGCATATCTTGTCATTTCGTGCTTTGAGAAGCGGTGTCCCAAACAATACTACTGTTGTTTTTCATTTCTTGCTCTTCATATTTGTAATATGTTACTAACTTATCACAATCTGCTCTTTCATTTGTAACTTGAGCAACTATTCCAATTGTTTATGTGGCCTGCATGAAAAAATGCACTGTAATGTCTTTCAAATTTGGTTTGAGTTTTGCGAAAACATCAGCATCGGTTATACCGTCAGTGAAAAATGAAAAGCATCAGTATCAGCCGAGAATTTTGCTATTGCCCTAAAGATGTACCAGTAAAAGATATCCTTGCTTCGGTTGAGGACGGATTACAAGGCATTTTCCCCAACAAGACTGACCTAAATGGTGGCAAAGTGGTTTCAACCGTACGAAACAAAAAGCGAAGTAGATCAGTATTGACGAAAAAAGAACATATGACGTTGCAACAGCTAAAGTAAGATCCAAGTATTATAATCACCAAGCCCGATAAAGGTAACATCAACGCAGTCTTAGACAAAGAGTGGTATGGCCATAAGATTAACAAAATGCTGGATAATCAAGAAACTTACAAATATCTTAAAACCAACGGAACCGCATCCGCAACCCAAGAATTCAATGAATTTGTTAACAACTTGCTAGAAAGCACAAAGATCACAAAAAGCAAGCTGTAGACTGAAAATCCCAGATGGCACAACACCCGGTTGTACGAACTACCGAAATTAAAAAAAGAAAACAACATTCCCCTACGACCAATAGTTTTTTTCACAGACCCACCTACCTACGGGTTCTCTAAAGAATTATCCTCACTACTCAAACCACATACTCAAACCACACAAAATCAAAACATCACGTAAGAAACTTTTCAGACTTCGCATGATCTATTGCTCAAGAATTACTCCAAACGGATGATGTAATAGTCTCATTCGACGTTGCATCTTTATTCACAAAAGTTCCAATTTAATTGGCATTAAGCATAGCTAAGCAACATCTACAATCTAATCCCGAACTAAGTCAATGTACAAATTTGCCAACTACCGAACGACATCAAGGACTTGGAGTTTGCTCTTGCTCAATAAATTTTACTTTTCGTGGAAAACAGGAAAAACAAGTTTTTGGAACAGTGGTTTGTTCTCCCGTTACATCAGTAGTTGCAAACCTAGTCATGGACGACGTCGAAAACGCGCTTTGGAAACCTTTGCGGACCCTCGGCGTTGGCGGAAAAGGTATGCAGGTGATATATTTGTGATCATTAAAAAATAAAACTTGTCCGAGTTTTTCACCCGTGCGAACACAACAGAGAGCTTCATGCAACTCACTACGGAACAAGAAAAATACGAATGTCTTCCGTTTCGGGGTTTGTTGATCAGACGCTCATCAAATCGCCACATATTGTCAGCCGTCTACATAAGCCAACCCATTTAAATAGATACCTCAACTTTAGATCAGAACATCCTATACAACAAAAACAAGCAGTGGTTAACACTCTTTTCGAAAGGCTAAAAAAGTTTCCTCCACAGCCCAGGACCTGGACATCGAAATGAAGTATGTGAAACGGACTCTCATGTTGAATTTTTGCCACAAGTGGGTGATTCAAAACAAAAAGAAGAAGCAGAGCAATGGATTTTCTGAGTTTATGTCTAAAGTTATTTTACCGTAAACGACTGACTTGGGAGAGTCTTTGAAACGAATTATGGAGAAACAGTAAACGAACTATCTTCAAGCGTACAGTACATTCAAACCAAGAACAATCCTATCTTCAGGAAACGATATCGTACCCGTCAGTAAATCTTGAGGTGTTGTCTATGGAATCCCATGTGGGGAATGTGAACACAAATATGGAATTCCATGTGGGGAATGTGAACACGAATACATTGGGCAAAGGAAGCGAAGCTTGAGCACTCGATTCAAAGAATACAACAGGGACACTTTGCCTAAAAGTATTATTAAAAATCCAAAGAAAACAGCTTTAACGAAACATGCAGCAGCCCACAGCGGCCATGTTTTCGACTGGGATTACGCCCACGTTTTACATCACGTAAATAGCTAACAATAAGCTCAATTTTTTAGAATCCTTATATATCAATTTAAAAACTGACACTGTGGATGATGAAAGCGCAAACTTCCCAGTTATTTATCATAATATCTTAAAACATGGGTGAAATTTATCCTTTACTGGACTTCCTTGAATTTATCATCTTATTGACCGCTTTAGTGCTTGTAGGTTTGCTAGCTTACCACCCAGTTTATCCTATTATTGATCGCTATTTACCGCATGCATTCACACCATTTACTGCTTTGCTTAAATTGGTAACACCTTGTGGATTTTTCTGTGCAGGTTTTACGCTGTTTTATTGCGTTGTTATGTATTGTCACATCCTGGCGTTTTCATTTCACACTTCTTATCTTCACTGTCGCATACTGTCGCTAATTTCCTATAGCGTGATGGTCGGTTTTGCGCTTTATGTCTTTGTACGTCACACTGCTGATTGTTTTTTGTTATTGGTAAATTTGCATAAACGGTTAAAAACAAATAGGAAGCCTATTTGAATAGGTGGGCGAAACGTCCGCTAAAAATAATAATAATTGCCAGACAATAACGAACTTACCTGCTTGCAAAATACTGTTGCTTGATTAAAGTCAAAATTTTTGCTCCCACCAAAATTTTCGGCTGGCTACGCCACTGCTTTGGCCGTCTTTAGCCCAACCTGCGCTGTTCGTTTAAAGCAGGGGTCTCCAAACTACGGCCCGCGGGCCATATCCGGCCCGCCAAGCCATTTCATCCGGCCCGCGAAGACATTTTGTCAATGAAGAAAAAAGAATACATTTACAAAAGCTTATCGATTTGGCAATATGTAACATACCCCGAAACAAAGACATTACGTATGATG
>Ga0210059_1001478_pt1 | contig 35417 bp, 28 predicted proteins | sample Ectturendosymbi2_FD_188042 | JGI IMG/M metagenome (GOLD analysis project Ga0210059, IMG submission 188042) | Ecteinascidia turbinata endosymbiont from Florida, USA - Sample 2 (SPAdes) (version 2) | ecosystem: Host-associated > Tunicates > Ascidians > Unclassified | place: Key West, Florida... | reverse complement strand
GCAAACACGCCGCCTTAAGGTAAGTTTACACGGCGCCCGCACAAGCTACGCCAGACCAGCTGGTTGTAACTTCATAACAACGGTCCCAAAAATTGCGTGGATAAACGTTAGCGCCGCGTAAGTATCACTTTATTTCATGCAAACAATCAGCTTCTGTGCCATAGACTTCAGTCAACTATACCATGATAGAGCACTGTTTTTTTATGTCCGGTATAAAGTTGTCGGAACGTTTGAAGTGGCATGACTTATTTCGCTGCTTTGCCAGGTATCTCGGTATCAGGGTTCCCACACATTTTTAAACATCACTTTCCATACTTTTTCAATACCTCTTCAAAACTAAATCTAAAAAAGTTCAATACCATTACGTCTCTTAATTTTTCAAAATTCTTAATCATGAAACTCAATTTTGCACATTGCATAACACTGCATTAAGTGCTTTGCCTTCAGTAAACTTCTGCTCAGATACTTGATATTTCTTTTCTATTTAGAATTTCCATACTGTTTCAATACCTAATGTACATTTTGACCAAATTCAATACTTTTTCAAGGTCTTGAAAACCGATTTTGAAATTCAATTCTTTTTCAATACTTTCAATACCACGTGGGAACCCGCGGTAGAAATGCTGTTCAGTAGCAACCTACAGTGCGACTCGTCGAACTTCACCCATCGTTATAGAATTCAACGATAAACACGATCGAACTGAAAATATAGCTTCATGCAGCAACGGTTTATAAACAAAAACTTTTTTTAATGAAGGTTTGCAAAAAAATACATAAAAATACGTTTGTAAAAATACGAGATTCAACCGCAGAGCTATTGTATTTGCCCGGAAAACAAAGATAAAAACGGTACCGTGTTGAAATGGAACGTTTTGGAAACAACGCCCACAGACACAAGGACCGCGTGTTGGACGAGCACGTCCTCCTCGACCACGATCCAACGATAAGTGGGCGGAGGCCTCAGGCCAGGCGCCCTGCTCTCCCTGCAAATCGCTGTAGCGAGTTCGACGACAATTTGCCAGCGCTGCTTCCAGACCATGTCGAAGACAGCGGATCCAGCTTCGGTGAGATAGTACTGCGGTTGCGTGCTGCCGGCTGGCCTGGAAAGCAGGGTGCTAACTTGTTAGGGAAAGAAAAACAGCCTTTCCAGTAACACTCATCGAGAAATTAACATCCACAAGCAGTGTTCCTTCTAAGAAAAATTTTACAACGAGCAAATGTTTGTTTTAGTGCGCAAGCAATTGTGCAACCATGTAGACACACAACCAGTGAAGCGTTTCAAGGGCTGTGTAATAAGAATACGATGTTAAATTTGGAACGTTGCAAGTGCGCGAGAATGAGATTTCACTGCGCAAATGGCCACGTGGTACTGCGCATTTGCGCACCAAGGAAACACTGTCCACAAGTGGCGTTCAAAGATTGGGGATGGCATTCTGTGTAGACAGGCTTTCTGGATTATGACCCTGACTTGTTTCTACCGTGTAGTCTGCTGCAGCAGTTGCATATCTGATCAGCTGTTGCACACACCCACCTGCACGTTAATGCAAAAGCTGGTTTCAACGTGCTGATCGAAAAAACTTATGTCCTTGACATTTGATGCCAATTTTTAGTCAAACGTGGATATTTTTCTAAAATTTAAACCAACTGGGGTTCTAATTTCAGAGATTGGTTCATTTGGTGGGTTAACGCATGATTAATGTCGCTGCTCCTAATCAATGACCATCTGAGGATTGGACTGCTAGCATTGCAGCATTGTTGATTTTTTGTAAAATTTGTGAGATCAGGGATTAAAGCCAGCGGTGATTTTTTTGGCAAATGAGCAAATATCCACCCAAATATGCAACATACATATATAACAGAAAGTATAACTCATGTAGTTTTAGTGCCAAATTGTAAAATGATATCACAAATTATTTTGACAAATTACAAAAAGAATAAAAATCTGTTTAAGCGCAAAGCAGCAGATTTCACTAAGACAAAGAAAATAAAAAAGTAGTTTTCGTGGAAAACAGAAATCCTACGCAAAAAATATACAAGCTTTGCCTCCATATATTATATCTGTGAAAATATGTGTGTACTCACAGTCCCAGTGTCTCCCACGTACGGTGATTACTTCGTTGCACTTTCATGCATTCGTCCCACGCGTTCAGGTCGTACCTGGGAGACCTGAAAACACATTTAAGGCAACGTTTTAGCGTAGAAGCCCTGACTTTTTGTGGAAATAGCGATTAAAAGTACTGCTTTCCGACATCATGTAAGAACGCATAGGGGTACCTGTATCCCATGTATGGTTCGTCGTCTTCATAAAAATTGCCTTGGGCTTCTGACTGCGTTTCAGAAAATTTTGATGAAGAAACAGGAGACATTGCAGACGGGGAGGAACCTCTTGAGACAAAGCCCTCGTCTTCGTCGACGGAGTTCTCCTTCAGCGAGCCGGAAGGCTGCGAAACCAACAAGAGGAGGTCGAGCGCGGCACTCACCACGAAGACAAGAAATCCGAAACACACATCGTGAAAATCGTTGACATCTTCTGGTAATCGCAAATTTTTACGGTCAATTAAACCAATCGCCACAACTGAAAAAAACCCGAGCGCAATAGTCAAACACCTTACCACTGACGACTTGTCAGCGGCCATCGGCAAATGACAACACAGATCGAGCTGCTTGGCGGGAGGAATACTGGGGAGTTGCAACGACGCGTTTGTTGACGTTACGCGACTGTGCAGTAAGCTTCCGTACAGCGACTGCCAGCTCTGCTTCGTGAAAGGGTCGCGTGGATCACCTGAAGCGCAATACGGAACCTTAGAGGAAAACCAATGTTGCAAAGAAATTATTTCTCCCACAACTTGTATTTTACAACCCAGACAAAAATAGCGTCATGAGACCGCTTCAGTCAGCACACAATACCTGGCTGTGAAAACAGCTGAGAAGGAAGCCCTTTCAGAAGACCACTTTTTGGGCGAAGAGTTTTCAACAGATTTTGATATTTTTCTAAACTTTTACTTCGCATTTCGCAGGTAACGTTGCAAATAGCAAGAGAACCGTAAGGAGACAATTCTGGGGGCCGTTCTACTTCACCCAAACGGAAAATCCACCTTGTTGAAAAGAGACAACGTAAATGTTAGGTCTCGCTTCGTGGCGAAGCAAAACTGATGTCGATGCTGGCTGCAATAAGGCAAACATTCAGTAAAACTCTTACGCAGGATATGACTGATACGACTGCAGAAAAACAGAACATCTATCGTCTCCATATTGGAGAGCAGCATTTCCATCTAAAATAGCTCCAGTATCCTTTCTTGGAAGAAAGATTCTTGACACCGGGTTGTGCTTGTACTTTTCACCACAGAGGGTTTTCGAAAGGTACAGTAGCACTTGCAGCAATGGAATGTATTTTCCATCTTGTTCTAAAACATGATTAAGGTTTAAGTAAAACCACCAATTGAACAAAGGTAAAAAGATGCAACTAACAATATCAACGAAAGTTTCCTAAGAATTGCATACTGCAGGAACTTTTCAGAATAAATTCGTACAACATTCTCTAAATGTAAATCAACTCTCCATATGTGAAACATTGCTCAATGAAAAAATATTGCAACTAAATCACTGAAACATTTGTTTTCTCACACAAGCACATCAGTTCAACGTGGCATAAAACATGATCATTGAAAAATGTTTGCAATTACCAGCACGTGTCCAATCTTATACTTCATTGAACACGATTTTCCTCAACTCACGTTCAAGTATCAAACTTAAGATCTACCCATGTTGCCCAAAACTTTTATGTCAACAATGTCATGTCCTAACACCTTTGAAGAAATTTAACAAAACAATCAGCAACCCTTCATTTCAAAACCAACTGAGTAATTCAATTGCAGACAAAACAAGAGGTACACAATGCCGAGAAAGACAGACACGCTCCTCCTTTTTTAGCATTCCCTTGTTTTGCGTTTACTAATCAGGGATTTCCAGAAATTGCTTGGTGTGGAACACTGTCATTAGGTCAAAATTTTCTTGAAGCAGACTTTTTTCTCATTACTGATATTTTATTAAAGTTAAAACAACAGATTTTGATATGCTCTTGCAAATTTAGTTGCAATTCTGAAATAGTAATGGGTTTGTTGCGACTTCTGAAATAATAATGTTGTTTAGCTCACTACTGGACGATTGAATATAAAGTAGACTAGGCATGTCAATACAAGAAACGTGGTCTTACAGCACTTTGTTTGGCAAATGCTCAATCCATTATGCATATAATGTTGTAACTTTATGATATTCTAAGATTTGACTCTACTGTAGTTGTTAATGTACTTATCAACATATCATGCCTAAGGTTAAACAACCAAATTCTTCAAAAGTTCGAAGTATACTGCATGAATATGCTTCTGAGTTCACCTCAACACCTAAGGGTGAATTATTTTCCAAATTCTATGACTGCTTAGTGAAAAGTGACAAAAGGTTATGGTGGAAGCACATCGCCACAGCGCAAAGCATCAACGAGGTTCGTTTCATGAAACTGAAAGTAGCCAGACATTTTTAAAATATGCTGTACCAGACATTACATATAAACTACTTTTTGTTTCATTTCCACAGAACAAACCTATCGGTTTGTTTTCTAACACTGTACATGAATATATTTTGTATTCCGCATTTCAACTGAAAACACAAGAATATTAGTAGGTCAAAATGAAGTCAAAATTTTAAGTTTTAAGGTCAAAAATTCATTGCCCTACTTACCAGCAATTTGGCAGGTCTTAAACACCCACTTCCAGACAATCCCTACATTGAGAAAGTGCCCCCATTCATTTTTTACTGTTGGCATAAGCTCAAACAAAATTGCCACCTGCTACATTTTCAGAATTATGCACATGATCTTTATCATACAGGCCTAGTAATGGTCTTGAGTCACTTGCAAAAGAAGTGTTTGAGAGTGCTTTTTAACTTCTGGCAAAACAGCATTCATGATACAAAAGAAATTAAATGAACACTGGGCAGATTTTCCAAAGCCATGGACAGAATTTCTCAACAGCTTGTACTGTTTCATGTGAACAGCCATCGGTTAGGCGTTACATTAAATGAATGTAACACAAAATAATACTTCTGAAGATCCCCAAGTGCCTTAATTTATTTGGTATCTTTAAAAAATGATGTTTTCAAAATATGTTTGCACGCAGCTCCATGAAACCTGGTTCAGGTTGGGTGGTTTATTTCTTTATATTCCTTCATACAGACTCGGACTCGAGTCTAGTTTCCAATGAAAACTTCAGCGAAACACTTTGGCCTAGTGATTGGGCCCTAGGCCAGGCAACATGAGCCAAAATGACCCTAAAACTACTTCACTTATGACGTCAGTCACAAACAATCCGCACCCCCAAACAAAAAAATTTTTTTCGAGTGCAATCTACTAGACTGGCCGATCCGTTTGAGCCGTTGAACAACTCTCTAGCGCAATCGGCGGAAGAGCTAGGGCGTTGGTAAGGCAACCGAAAACTGCTGTTGTTTAGGCTGAAATCGAAGTACGAATATATCGTAGGCCGGCAGCCAACGAGTTAACTATACCTGATAGAACTAACTTAGTAAGGCAAGTGTAATTATGACCGTGATGACTTGCAGTAACATGCTCATTGGGGAAAAACATTTGCAAAACACAAAGCTTATGGTTATTACTATAGAATAGAGATAGACTGATATATCAGCCAGGCCGATGTTTGGGTTTTGCCGATATATCAGTATCAGCCAAAACGGCTGATTTTATCGGCCTCAGTAGGTGTTGCCAAACACTGCTGTATTCCTCACACATGCAGACAACTTACACAAGAAAGCACAATGAACCAAGTCAAGACAGTTATCTTGCAGCAACATTAGCAGGTGTGTTTTCATCAGCAAGCAGACAAGATGAACCATGGAGCACACATCAGCCATTGCAGCCGAAACAAAAGCATCATCAGTAAACAGATTAATTAAAAATCATAGGACAATATTGAAATTGCTGCAATTTGATAAATTTTATTTCATGAATCTTGATTTTTGAGGTTTTGAAATAAAGGTAAGGCATAGAATACATTATTTTTGATAATCATGCAAAAAACAAGATTTGAAAATTTTGGAAATATCAATACTGGCTACCAGTCCACGAATGGCCGATATATCGGTATCAGTATCGGCCCCAAAAAAGCCATATGAGTCGATCTCTAGTTACTACAGCAATAAAAATTGGAATCACATCAGTGTGTAGAAAGATATAACGTTCTTTTGTTCATGCAAAACTGCTGCGTAAACCACCTGTGTTTGGAAAAGTTGGCAGAAGCCTATAACACAAATCTTAGCCTATGATTTTACGTAACATTAAATATTCTGAGCAGAGCTGCAATTTTAACAATTTCAAAACTGATCATATTTTATATCTCAGTCACGAAACTTCAAACATAATATGTTCAAGCACATTTTCCCAGACTACCAGCAATGACACACACAATCTGGATAAAACACAATACAGTTCTCAGCAATATATTGCCATATGTTTAATATATGTTAACAATGTTACAATAACATTAAGTTTTCACATGCTAACAATAATAAATAACTTTCATTTTTAATTATATATCATATCACATCAGTGTCTGTTTTTACACTTTGACCTACCCTGATAGATTTTGTCAAATAATTGCAACAATTTTTCAGACATAAGGAACTGTTGTTGCATGCAACACAACCGAAAAGCAATGACAGAACAAACAAGTTCAGCATCCCAATTGTTTTCTGTCAGAAGTTTCCACAAAAATGATTTGCACCCATGTCTCTTTCTTACATCTCTGTAAAAAAAAAAAACAATCAGAAAGATTTCAAAAATTGAACGCTTTCAGCTTTTATTTTAAAAAATGGTATTTGAGCATTGTGACACAATGACAATTAAACGACAGTGACACTATTAGATTCCTGCTCAGGACAGGTTAATCTGCACGGGTTGCAAGTACCCGCATTTGTGGGACAGGTGCAAGAACCTGCAGAGTTATTCATGTGAGTGCAGGGTGAACTTGATACAGGACGGGCGTGAGGTAAGAAATTCTTTGTGCGGGTATGTGAATGTTGACCTGTTACACGCAAAAATAATATGAGGAAGAAGTTCAATGCTATATACAGTTTGTGGTACAATGGTGTAGTGACAATCTCCAGGGGTGGTGAATCCACAGATTGAAATTTCCAGCTTTATTTGATGGCACCTAGTGCTGCTAGTGAACAAGTGTCTAATATGGCTGGGCATGTTGTGAACAGAAGTGTAAATTTAAAGAACTCCTCAATGAATAACATACTCTTTTTCAACAGTTCTCTCAAAGCTAAGAAAGAAGGCTGACTAACAGGTTTCACAGCTCTATGTTGCAGTGTTTTTAAGAGCTCCTGTTGTCTTTGAAACAAACCACTAAATAAATTATCACTAGTGATGAAACACATTGCAAGGGTTTTTAGTGGTTTTCAAACACAAATTGACAGGTATAGGTTTGGGACAGAAACAGTGCAGGGCAGGCACAGGTTGGGAGGGCATGCGGAGCAAGAGCAGGCAAGATTTTTCAAATTCTTGCAGGGCAGGTTTAAATTTTGTGGGTTTGGCAGTGGAAAAAAATAGCATTTTGCACAGGACTCTAGACATTACTCTATAATAACATACATTAACTGTGCTTTGTTAACATGAACACACCTCCACTTTACTACTATTTTCTAGAAATACCCCTAGGGTTTGTTCTGTGAACATTCTGTGATAAAGACATTTTACTGCCTGTATCAAAATTCAGCAGGATTCTATATAAACTGTACAATGTACATGAAAAATGCCTTGTTGGGTACTGCTGAGCCGAAATAGATAGTCGAATATAGTCTTCTAAAACTCTGACTTTCTGGACTAGATTTATACTCTTTATTAAGTCTTTTGGAAGGTATTAAACTTGAGCTTCACTGTTATGGAACAGGAATCAAGAGTTTAATGGTTTGAACACAAATTTTTGGTTTTACTTTCATTGGCACTGTCTCTTGTTTGTAAAAAAGAGCTGCCCGTCATCAAAAACAACATCAAAATAACCCAGTAAAGTCTGCCATTCCTCAACTCCTTGTGATTGGTGCTAATAATACTCATCCAGTATAGACTTTTTTGCATGACTGCAGGGGTGTAGAAACATGTTTCTTTGGCATTGTCACAGGCTAATTTGCCGTCTAAAGAATATTCTGTTGCAACCTCTCCGCTGGCGTTGCGTTGAATGTGTGATTCACCACGAACGGGATGTGCGCGAAGAACAACACCCATATATATATGTGGTGCGAACAAGCAATAATAGAGTGGTCTCATCAGGTGAACTCTATTGTTGCTTGCTGCCACAGTGCAAATCTTTGCGCACTTGCTGCTCAGGCTTTCCAATCGCAACAAAATGGTGCTGTGACCAGGATGTGAAGGTCGTGCTGGGGGCAGCCTTCACACAAAGAACGTGCAATCGGCGCAGTTCATAGTAAAAAGAAGGTGATGTTGTTGCAATCTTTTCGCTGGTGTTGTGCTGAATGCGCGGTTCACCACAAATGGAATGTGCACAAAAACAACACCCATATATACGTGGCACGAACAAGCAATAATAGAGTGATATTGTCAGGTGAACTCTATTTTTGCTTGCTGCCACAGTGTGAAGCTTTGCGCACTTGCCGCACGGGCTTTGAGATAGCAGCAATATCTATGATTCACTTATTGTTGCATAGGAATAAATTGATTTGAATTTGCAACAGGCATGTTTCTGACAAGCACATAACCCAATGTCATCTGTTCATCAGCATGTCTTCACCAACTGTAGTAATAAAATTTTGTGGTCTATTTTGCAGTACCTGGATGTAAGCCCAATGGAGGTAGAATCTGACTTGAACTGAAAGCCTGACAGTTAACAATTAGATGCAGAGTTGAGACTCAAGCCACTGAGTTCAGATTAACTTGCATGCAGAAATGTTGGATTTGGATTCAAACTCACTTTCTAGCAGCAATTCCAACACTAAAAATGTTCAACACTACATAATTGCAAATCAGTGAGTAGTTAAAAACTGTAATGTAAATCAAGACCAGAACCAATAACACAAGCAAAAGGTACATACCTGATGAAAAGTGCGTTATAAATATATAACTTTAATTGCTTCCTTCTTTTATAGAAGGATAATGATTGAATGCCATACTGTATTGACACATCAGTACGACTATCATTCAAATCAGCAAGCTTGTTCACGCAATCAAGAAGACTTATGTTAGTCACATCATTTATAGTTCGCATTTTTTCCATGTTTGGAATAAACTGATATCCGTGTATGGCAACAGAATTTATACTGACTAAAAGAACATTAGGCAGCCAAGCAGATGCATGACCAAGTCACCTGATTTAATCCCACATGCCTTTCACTTTCTGTGTAATGAAAAAACATCACCACATTAGAAGTTCAGCATAAAACACTTTACTAAAAAGCATACATGAATTACATAGAACAAGAACACACATATCTAGTTAATGCTTACTACATAGCCTAATTTTGCCTTGTTAAATTTTGGAAATGCCAAAAGGCTGTGTTTATTTTGCCTAACAAGGCAAAAGCACTGCTGGAACTGTTCTGCCTTCAACCAATGTTTGGTCAACCAATGTTTGGTTGAAGGCAAAATAGCTCCAGCAGTGTTTTTGCTTCATGAGGCAAAATAACAAAACACGGTTTTATAGGGGCGGATCGCCAGACTAGGACTGGATCGTACTGATGATTTTCAAACATTTTGCAAATCAGGACTGGATTGAATTAATTTTTTCAGATTAGGATTAGACTCCGCTGAAACAATTTCAGTCCACTCATCTCCAGTGTGAAGTTACGAATTCAGTTTTATATCTGTCACAAAATGGAAAACAAGATGTTTTTGGTCCTTCAAAACCGAAAATGGTCATTTAGGTACTACCTTTACATTTTCAATTAAAATTCTGTTTTCATTAAATTTACTTTGAACTAAATGCATTATCTGAAAAACTAAAAATAGGTTGTGTCTATTTTACTGGCGATATTATAATTCTGGCGACAACAGATCGACTGGAACTATTATGCCGCCAGTCAAAGATTTGGTCTCGTGGCATGACGCAATACCAAGAAAAAGGTCACTTTGTCAGGAAAACGCTGTCCTGCTCATGGTGCAACGGCTATGTGTTACAGCTGCTATGCCAATGGTTTTCGGTTCGACGCTCACCTTGCCGACTTTCGTTTCATTTTTTTTGGAAGTGACTAGGGATACGCCTGTCCTGACACAATTCAAATAAAAGGGTCAGTCAAACTGCGTGGATCGTATAGTATAATGGTTATGCGCTATGCCTTCTACGCCTATGGTTTTTGGTTCAAATCTCACCTTGCCAACTTTTGTTTTGTTTTTTTTCTTTCGACTTTCATTTTGTTTTTGTTTTTTACTTTTTTTCAGGCTTACGTTTACGGGTTACTGTTAAGTTAGGATAACGTTAGGTTAGGGCTAGTGTTAAGTTAGCGTGAGGTTAGCATTAGGTTAGGATTAGGGCTACGGTTAGGGTTTATCTGTTACATTTACTTCGTTTCTACCAAGCCTACTGCACTATCATCGTGCGTAACTGTTACATCACAGGTGGCATATTAATAAGCTTTCTTATTTTAAGATCCACCGGCGTATCTATAGCCACTGCCTTTTTTTGCTTTGCTTTTTTTCAGGCTCTGCTTAGGTGTTACGTTTAAGGGTTTGTGTTGTTAGGTTAGGGTTAGCTTAGTGTTAGGATTAGGTTAGCTTAGCATTAGATTAGCTTAGCTAACGTCGGATTTAGATGGTGGGGGGCCTGGGGCCCAGGCGTGGAGGGAGGCCCCACAGAATCTTTAGATAGGGGATGATCAATGAAGTCACTAGCATTTCCACATATCATTAATATTTATGATCTTATGACGTCACATTTGTTAACTCAAATATAACAAAACCTTATGATGCAACATGGTATTTGACAACACTGTATGTGGCAAAAGATCCTTTCTCAGCAAAGAATCAGACACTTTAAGATCTTACAGAGTATATATTTCGCCTACGATGTAGGCATCATCAGCTCTTATTCAAATAGAATCATGTCAAATACCATTCTATTTTATCCTTGTCAAATACCATTCTATTTGAATAAGGGCTGACAATGTAGGCAACATCAGCTCTTATTCAAATAGAATGGTATTTGACAAGGATTAGCGATTGACAGAAACTGTTGAAAAACCAGTCGCTAGAAGCATCGCATCTTCTTTATTTTTAATATTTGCTTAAAAAAATTTTCGAAAAATTTTTGGAAAAAACTTTCTGGGCAATCTAACATTTTTATCATCTCTAAAACCCAGTCCTTGCTCAGTAATCGATTTTACGACAAAAACCAAACGTTGCAGGCAGAGGTGATTTGCGGTACTGTTCACATTGATTCACCTGACTGGCTCGTTCTGTATCAATTCTTGGTAGTGATTAATTATATCTGCGACTACATGTAATTGCGGCATCTGTATGATTACATTGAATGCTCGTGGCTCCTTAGGCGCTCAAGAGCATACTTCCAGTCACAGAATCCTTTTTTGATAAGGAAATGTGCACATTTAGTCATATCGACACACATCAGTCTACAAGTGAAACATTCAACACAAGTTTGTGAAGGAGAAAAACACAGCCAGCTTCTGTCAATTACTTTGCCATTGTGGTTCTGGCGACGAAGAAGACTTGTGGTACATTTCTGTGACAAGTTTCTGTCTTTCCTGTGTTGTGGAACATCATGTTTTCAAAATGACTTTTAATAACAATGTCAAAAAGTACCTGTTTCATATTTCAACCAATATTCCTGCATTTTTTCTAAGAGACTGATCAAAATATTTATTAACCTAAGTTCAATTGTCATTAGTAAATTATTCCAGTCCATAATAGTGATTTAAAGAGATAAAGAAAGACGTGGATGAATACACTTAGAAAATTATGAAAAACCACATTTAAATTATTAGGTAGCCTTAAATGGGGAAAACCCTTTTAAGATTGCCTCAACTCTAGATTTCCCTTTGGTTTTATACCTGGTGGGGAATCCCTGTGGTGTTCACAAAACCAGCATGTTTGGAACCAGAAGTTCAGTTGAGCAATGGGCGTCCCAAGCTCAACATCTACAACAGCCATCGGCACCCCGAGCTGAAGTAGTCCACACGGGCACCCCGATGGACTAAAACCTTGACCAGGGAATTATGGCCTAGTAGCCTGTTTTATCCCTGATGCTCCACGATAATTCTGGTAACACTCTCCTCTATTCAAATTCATCATGGCAACCCCTGAATTCACATTATAACCCCTGTTTATGATTTTGTTGTGCATATATGATGCATGTGAAAATAACTGCGTACTGCTTAAAGCTATATCAATAAAACCAAGAGTGAATACAACTCTTTTGTGTTAAACTGAGCGGGTCGAGTGTAACGGGCGGGTCTGATTTTCTTCATTGTAATTTCGGGCGCGCCTTAGCCAGTCCTTGTTAATTAATCAGTGCTCTTGGGGGACTGTCCTAAAATGCAGGTACCCACGTGCCTGCAACAGTCACTACTCGCTAGCGAGTAGCACTAGCGACCAGTGCTGCCACTCCTAGTGTTTAGCCACTAGATATAGTGTTTTTCCAATTCATCTAGTGTTCTTGTGTTTTTTTTATGGCTATCTAGTGTTTTTGCATGAGTGAGCTAAATGTAATTAATTGCACAATTTTGTGTAATTTGAACTGCACTTCAGACCTTTTTCTTGAGTGCAATTTGCTAAAAATTCTTCCGAATAAAATCTTAAATTACACAAGACAATATTATATGTTTTGAGTTACACTGCTGCGAAGTCACTGGGTCATCTGTAAAAAGTTTCAGTGACATGTACAAACAAACACAAGCGTTGCTGCTATCTCCCATTTTCTTTGTGTCTGGTTGCAATGAGTTGCGCAGTGTCTATGGTTGACATTGCAACGCATTTTCTGGGCAATTTCACTGTTGTGTGTAAGTTTGTTTTTGTAATCTAGTGTTTTTTATCATGAAATCTAGTACTTTTCCGTAACAACAGAGTGGCAACACTGCTAGCAACCCGCGTCTTAATATGCATAATACTGGCAAGCGAGTAGAAGGACATCAACAAATTGGAAGTTTTTTAGCGACCCTGTAGCCTACTGGAAGAAGTTAATTTTTCCTGTAAATTTCACAAACGAAAAACTTGGTGTGTATGAAAGCAATGCCAATAAGCAACTTTAGGAATACATGTAGTGTCAAAGTAGTGAACCATTCGACATGGGTAAATATGCACTTGTAAAATTGTGCTCGCTAGGGTCGCTAGCGACCTCGACCCACAATATGCATTTAAAGGGTGTAATCTCCTACCTTTCAGTGTTACAAAGAATGTCCATTTGCATCGCCATTTGCAACATTCCTTGCACTCTAGCTTTGAGAGATGTTTCCACTTTTGATTGTTTAATTGACTGTTTCATGTGATGATGCTTTGAAGTGACTGCATTAGTCAGCTCTCAGTTATTAGGTTTGTTGAATTCTATGATTTAGTCTAAGTATAGTTTTGTTCTTTTTAATTTTCCAGATGATGAGGATGTATGAGTTGTGTGTGTTAAAAATCATAAAGCATTAGCTTCAGCTTAGGCCAGTGTTTCTCAAACTTTCATGAGCCGTGGCCCTCTCCTAAGTTTAACTAGCGAATACTTAAATATATCGTGATGCTTGGGTTATGCAATATCATGGCAAAGCTACCTAGTAACAGCCTTTGCTCGTGGCTCCCAAGGGGTCGGAAGACTCCATTTGAGAAACCCTGGTTTAAGCCTTTTGATGTTGGCAGTGTCTATTTTGCCGCCAAAATGCTAGCAGAAACAAGTTTGGCAGAAACGAAGTAAACACAAAAGGTAAACCCGAAAACTAACCTTAATCCCAAACACTAACCCTTGACCCTAACGCTAACCCCTAACCCTAATGCTAACCCTAACATTAACCCTAATGCTAACCCCTAACCCTAACCCCAAACCGTAAAGCTAACCACTACCAAACACAAACTGAAGCCTAAACCTAACTCCTAAGTGAAAAGATTGAAAAGTTATGAAAAAAAAAGAAAAAGGAAGTCAACAAGGTGAGATTTTAACAGAAAAGCAAAGGCATATGAGACTTCAAGCATAACCACTACACTGTGAGCAGCATGACGATTGAATGACAAACTGACATTTTTATTCAAATAGCATCATGCCATCAGACCGAATCTTTGGGATAACACCAAACGGAGGGCAGGCAGGCCAAAGATGAGTGGACTGTAAAATTTTTCAGTCCGAGTACCGTCCTGATCCGATGAAATTGAATCCCATCCAGTCCTGATCCGTAAAATTGTAGAAAATCATCAGTCCAATCCAGTCCTGATCTGCCAATGTAAAATCAAGTATTTTCATTTTGCCTCATGAGCTAAAAGAACCACTGGAGCTATTTTGTCTTCAGCCAAATACAATTGGTTGAAGGCAAAATAGTTCCAGCAGTGCTTTTGCCTCATGTGGCAAAATAGGTGCAGCCTTTGGCATTTCCAAAATTTAACGAGGAAGTGTCTATTACTATTAGGCATCAGAGGGAAAAGCACTGCTGAAGTTATTTTGCCATTATTAGGATAATCCAATTGCTTGGATTGGTCAAGTGACAAGGACAACATACATGGATTAGCATAAGGTTTCATGTTACAAGACCTAAAACCCTAAACCTAAAACCAGACCCAAAACCTAAAACCTAAGCCCAAAACCTACGTAAGCTCAATACGTAAAGGTAGACCCAAAACCTAAACCCAAATCCTAAAGCCAAAACCTAAACCCAATCCCAATCTCAATTGAATACGTAAACCCAAAGCCTAAACCCAAAATTCAAACCTGAAAGTTGAACCCAAACCCGAAACCTAATCCATAAACCTAAACCCTGAAGGTGAACCTTAAACCGAAACTTAACATGCACCCTAAACGCAAACCATAAACGTGAACCCTAAACTGTTCGAAAAAGTACAAAGGGTTGCCTGTAAAAGGCGGAGCTCCGTACATAGTGGAGCTTGGTTGCGGAGGTTTGATGACGTAACCGGAGTCGTTGAAACAGATATTTTTCTTTGAGAAATGAGATGTAGACGGTAGCAAAAATAATTTTACTGGAAAAGGTGATGTTACACTACGGTAAAAAAATATGTTTTCAAGTTTTGATAATTTTTGGTTATCTGAGTTTCACAACGGTTCGCGGACAAAAAAATTGGTTTCAACAGTTGTGAATGTATAAAATTTTTAAACATCGCGAACTTCCATGTATTCCATGTTTGGGGGAAACGCATATTAAGTTGCAATAATACAACATTTTTCCTTCACTTTTTTTCCTTTTTTTGATTTTGCAACGCAACTTTTTTCCACTCCGGTTACGTCATCAAACCTCCGCAATCAAGCTCCGCTATTTACGGAGTTCCGCTTTTACAGGCAACCCATTAAAATCACTCCTATCAAAGCTGTAGCTCTACAAGCTAAGCCAAAGGAAATGGTGAGAGTAGAACCAACGAACAATCGCACAGCAGGCACAGACACTAACCACTCAACTACCTTCACGTTGCTACTTGAACTCAACGTTATATGTGAACAAAGGTGAATGCAGTTCGAATTGAAAAATAGGCCCAGCAGAGATTTTGCATTTTATGGCAAAATATAAACTACCATTCAGCAAACCTGTGAAATCAGATCATAACTAAAATTTTTGATATTTTCAGAATAATCCCATCAAAACAACAAAAATTTCCTCAGTCCGATCCAGTCCTGATCCGCAAGTTTTGAAAAAAAACTGCAGTCCGATCAAGTCATGTTTGCGCTGTAAGTACACAGCAATAGAACACATTTCAATCAACAAAGTTTAAAGCAAACAGCGCAGGTTGGGCGAAAGACGGCCAAATCTGTCACTTAATCAAGCCCAGCCTACGATCCAGTCCTGATCTGGCCAAACTTGGCTTCAGTCCTGTCCAGGCTGATCCGTTCTCATCTCTTGTGCGGGCTGGAGGGCCGTGTTTCCAAATGAATAACATGAATTTTCGGTGGGCTGCACAGAAGGCCTGGCCGGCAGGCTGCACAGCAGGGCGGGCCAGTGAGCTGCACAAACAGGCGGGCCGGCGGGCTGCGGAAAAGCCTGCCGGAACGCCCTGTTCTGCAGCCTGCCGGCCCGGCCCTCTGTCTTCTGTGCAGCCCTCCGAAATTCACGTTTTTTATTTGGAAACACGGCTCTCCAGCCCGCCAGTCCTCCAATTAGTGTTATCCAATCTTCGAATGGCGGCACAATAGCTCCAGCTGATCTGATGCTGCCAGAATGTTGGCGGTAAAATAGACACTACCTTTGATTTTTGGCTATTGCCGTCAGCTGTAAAAAGTAATGCTGGAGCTATTTTGCCATTCGCTGAACTAGATTGGGTTCCCTGTGAAAGATGGAGCTGCAAGTGCCCTGCAGAGCAGCGCTTACATTCCGATAGTGATTTCACTATCGAGGATGTTATGCTTTGAATGGGTATGCGCTTCTCCGAGTCCTTGTGCTCTCAATGTAAGCGCTGCTCTGCAGGGTGCTTACATAGCTCTGTAAATTGCGGAGGTTTAATGACGTGACCGGAGTCGCTAAAACCGATATTTTCCGTTGAGCGATGATAACTAAACGGTAGTAAAAATAATTTTACTGCAAAAGGTAATAAAAAAAGTCTATTTTGAAGTTTGATAATATTTGGTTATCTGAGTTTCACAACTGTTCGGGGACAAAAAAATAGGTTTCAACAATTGTGAATTCATACAATTTTTAAACAACGCAAACTTCCATGCATTCCATGTTTGGGGGAAACGCATATTCAGTTGCTTTGATACAACGTTTTTTCTTCACTTGTTTTTCCTTTTTTTGCGTCTGCAACGCAACTTTTTCCATTCTGGTTACATCAACAAACCTCAGCAACCAAGCTCCACTATTTACAGAGCTCCGCCTTTTACAGGGAACCCTAGTAGATTGGTTGAATTGGTCATGTATATTTTTTGTCAGTCACTACAGAACCATCGATGGGTCTTTAAAGTTGAAACCTTACTTGACCATCTCTTGTAATATGACAGTAAATAATGCACAAGGAGAATGCACTGCAGCAGGCTTTATAGAAACATGGTGGACACAAAAGGTAAACCTAACCGTAGCCCTAACGCTAAGCTAACACTAACCTACCTACCTAACCCTGAGCTAATGCTATACCTAACCCTAAGCTAATGCTAACGTAGCCCTAACACTAAGCTAACGCTAACCCCTAAAGCGAAAGTTTGTAAAGTTTTTAAAAAAGTAAAGAAAAACTGGTCCAACGAATTGAAACGTGTAAGCAGTCACTATTACGAAAATGTAAGACACCAAGTCGAGAGGTGAACCCTGAACCATTGATATAGTAGAGTTGCAGCCTATCCCGTAGGTTGCCAGATCGACGCCGATTGAGTGATGACAAACTGACCTTTTTATTCGAACCACATCATGCGAGGCGGGATGGTAACATGGTTGAATAAGTTTTGAAACAGGAAGATCCATGGGTGGTTCCATAACCACTTCCATATTTTTTTGCCATTAGCTGAACCAGATTGGTTTTGGATCAGTGTATTGTCATGTGACCTAAAACCCTTATCTGTAACCCAAAATGTAAACCTGTGCATGGTTTTCAAAACGTCCTTATAAAGTACATGAAATGTACTCACATAAAAAGAGTCATCTTTATTAGCAAAGCCAAAGCAACAAACAATGCTGAGAGCTGACCTGATGACCACTTGCACAGCAGAAATAAACACTTTTGACTCAGCAAGGTTCGTTGTACTGCCAGTGTCACAAACTCCGTGTTATATGAGGTGTGTTTGATAAGTAACGAGACTGTGCACATAAATCTTTTATGCTAAATATAAATTGTAAACTATAACATGTTGCCTTCAAAGTAATCCCCATGGGATCTAATGCACTTTGCCATCCTCCTCTGCCATGCTTCCATGCACTCCTGGAAAGATCTGTCCAGGATCGCTCGGAGCTTCTTCGTCATAGCCATTTTGATGGCTTCTACATCAGGAAAACATGTTCTTTTCATGACTCAGACCTTGAGTTTAGGGAACAGGAAAAAATCACAGGGAGCCAGGTCTGGTGAGTATGGTGGTTGCTCCAGCACAGCAATGTTATTTTGGCAAGAAATTCCCAGATGCTCAATGCAGTGTGTGCCAGAGCATTGTCGTGGTGAAGCACCATCATTTTTTCATACATTTGTCACCTTTTCTCTTGAACTGACTGAATCAGACGTTGCAGGACATCCTTGTAAATGGGCTGGTTGGTGGTCTGGCTCTGTGGCAAGAATTCTGCGTGCACAATGCCCCTCACATCAAAGAAAGAAATCAACATCACCTTGATTTTGGTCTTGGCCATCCTCGCTTTTTTTCGGCCTCGGCAACATCAGACTCTTCCACTGAAGACTGTGGTGCTTGGTCTTCGTATCGTACTCGAAGATCCATGACTCACCGCCTGTGATTACTCTCTACAGCAAGTTTGGTTCGAGTTGTTTCAGGATGTCATGACACGCCTGTACATGCCACTCTTTCTGCTCTTCTTTTAGCAACTTCGGAACCATTTTTGCACAGATCTTCCGTAATGATTGTCCACACCCTCTCACAGTTCATGTCCAACTGATTTGCAATCATTCTAACAGCCAGGTGGCAATCTCCAATAGCTTCTTGCAGACAAGCTCGACATTTTCCGTGGTCCTGCTTGTGGCAGACCTCCTGCTCCTGGAGTCATCTTCCACATCCTCCCTTACCTCCTTAAATCTCCTGTGCCATTCAAAAGCCCGAGCTCTCGACGTTGTGTCATCCCCATATACATCCTGCAGTAATCTATATGCTTCTGTTGTAGTTTTTCCAAGCTGAACAAGAAATTTCAAGTTGGTTTGTTGTTCGGTGGTCATTTTGTTACAGCAAAAATTGTCGGCCTTTTTCTCAATGATCAACGCTAGACTAACTCCAAACAAAAGCCTGCAAAAGAGTGTACTGTTAACACAGAAATATGAAACTGCAGTTGTAGACCCATGAGAGGTTGACCTACATTGTGTTGCAATCGGAAAAGCCCAAGCGACATGTGCACAAAGCTTCCCACTGTGACAGCAAGCAACAATAGATATCACCCGACAAGATAAATCTATTATTGCTTGTTCGTGCCACATATATGTGTTGTTCTTCGCGCACATCCCGTTCGTGGTGAATCACACATTCAACGCAACGTCAACAGAGGTTGCAACAACATCCCTTCCTTTTTACAACGAACTGCACCAATCGCACGCTCTTTTTGTGAAGGCTTCACACAGCACGACCTTCACATCCTGGTCACAGCACCATTTTGTTGTGATCGGAAAGCTTGAGCAGCATATGCGCAAAGCTTCACACTGTGGCAGCAAGCAACAATAGAGATCACCTGACGAGATCACTCTATTATTGCTTGTTCGTGCCACATATATGTGGTGTTGTTCTTTGCGCACATCCTGTTCGTGGTGAATCACACATTCAACACCAGCGGAGAGTTTGCAAGAATTGCAACATACATCGCTAATTCTGAATGGACACATAACTTACAGTCTTGTTACTTTTCAAACACACCTTGTATATGGACAAACCTGGATACGGTTTGAATGGCAAAATAACTCCAGCAGAACTTCTGCCTCTGGCAGCTAAATAGGCACTACTTCTCTGCTTTTCATGCTTTAATTCCGATTGTGAGTGCACAGCATGTAATGTTGTTATGGATTAGGTGACAAAAATGATCGGGTGTTTTTGTTTTGTATTGAGCCAGTGTCATATTTGGATATGGATGGATATTTGACGCAACTTTTCAGAATTTTTGGATAAGGAAAGATTGGATATGGATACGCAAATGTTTTTCGGATATGCATCAAGAGTTAAAAAATAAATATCCACTCACATTTGTTGGTATTGTTAAAAAGGTCCTTTCTTGTATTGAAAATGATTAGGACGTGACAATTTGCGCACAAGCATTACAAGGTCATTGACTAAAGTTTTATAGTGGGATAATAAAGTTCATTTTAAACAATCGTGCATGCCCTGGCAACAAATAATTCAGACTGGTTTTTGCGTGGGTTAAGTGAAAAAGTCGTAAAATTTGAATAGACCTTTTATGTTGCCACTGTGTCCATGCAGTTCTCATAGTAGATTTCATATAGTTTTAGTTGTTTTCTTTTACTCAAGTAGCTCTTGGGTCAAAGTAATGTACTTAAATAACTCCTTTACATATTTAAGCAGAAAGCAGTGTGATATGGATGTCCTTGGTGCAAGATAAATTGTTTTAATTGGCATTATAATCATCTGAAATCGGTCTTTTCAGTTTTGAAAATTTTGTAGTTTTGTAAGTTGGGATCATAGCCTTTGGGAATAAGATAAGATTGGGGATCATTTTTCCAGTATGGTTTTAGGTTGGGGTGTTTCAGCATATTTTCATGTCAGCAGTGTCTATTTTGCCATCAGAGGTAAATGCACTGCTGGAGCTATTTTGTCATTTGGTGAACCCAATTGGTTGAATTGGTCATGTGACCAGGACAGTAAACATGGTTTAGCATATGGTCTTTGTCATTTGTTATGTAAAATCCTAAATCTAAACCTAAAACCCTGAACAGTTTTGATGACAACTTTTCAATATGCACAAGCAATTAAAAAGTTCTATATACTCTTTACTTGAGCAGCTTTCAGTAGCAGTACTTCTACTTGTAGTAGATTTTCTGGGAGCTACAGTGCTTTTATTGTGTGGCTGCTTTGACCAGCACTGTTACAATATACATTATCTGCAAACGATACCTATTATATTTAACAGTTCATCACAATGAGATATAATGCTTTCTGTGTGGTTGGGTCGTTATTCCAAAGGCATGCATCAGGCAGAAATTGTCAGTTGCTGCGAGTGTAGCAGTTCACAAAAAATGATTGAAAAGAATAAAAGTTTTGAAATGCTCTATTCGTATACTTTTATTTAGGTACAAAAAAGAATTTTGTCATATAAACGGGGCACAGTTGGGGCGTACAAGCATTTTCTACACTTGTGCATGTCCTGATGGTTATAATTGCAATCAGTTGCAAGTTTGCAGTGCTTTATTGAAGGGTAACAACCAAAAATACATTAGACAAGCACATGCTTTGTTTGGTGGAACACAGATACATCCAAAAAATGCATGAAAACTGGAACACAAAAACATCCAAGAATGCATTAGACAAGCATATTTTTAAATGTTCAGAATATACAGTAGACAATTCATTGTGAATGGCTGTCAAGGACTTGCTTTTGCATATCATTTCCTGGCCACTTATGTATCTGTGTTTTAGTTTTTTCAATGTTTCTATGGTTAAATCTTTCCACTTTTGTGATGCTGAGCAGATGCTGATTGATCTAAAGTATTAGATCTCAACAGAAACCTTTACACAACCTTATTTTTTAGTAATAAATGTTAACTTGCTTTTTTGTCCTAAAATTATCTGTAGCATGATACCTTTTGCTATGAGTGGCCAGGACAAAGGCAGCAAAGCAGTTACTTGTGTTCATATTTGCCTCCAAGAGGTTTGATCTGTTGTAAATAACATTAGCAAACTTTAAGGAAATGTATCTAATTCATTTACAAATATGCATATCATTCACTTGAATATTACTTTTCAAAAATCATTATATGCTCTTTGTTTAATAGACCTATCTATGATCAATCATGGTAAAATATTTAATGAAAAGTTGACCAAACATGTTCCACTCTGGTACAGACTTGTACTCACTTCGTTCTTTTTAACTTTTAGGGGTAAATGCTCATCTTTCAAAATGCTGAAGGGGTACATGGTCAGACAAAGGTTGGGAACCCCTGGTTTATAACATGGTAAGCACTAACAGCTGCTCTAAATAGAGATAGACTGATATATCGGGCCGATATTTGGATTTTACTGATATATCGGTATCAGCCGAAACGACCTATTTTATTGGCCTCAGTAGGTGTTGACAAACTCTGTTACATTCCTCATGCATGCAGGCAACCTGAGCAAGAAAGCACAATGAACCAAGTCAAGACAGTTACCTTGCAGCAACGCTAGCAGTTGCGTTTACATAAATAAGCATATAGGATCAACCATGGAGCACACGTCGGCTGTTGCAGCCAAAGCAGAAGCATCATCATTAATCAGATTAATTAAAAAACAGCAAAATATTGAAATTGGCGGAATTTGAAAATTCTTAGCTCATAAATCCTGATTTTGTAAGTTTTTGAAAAAAGTAAGGCATAGAACATATTATATTTTGATAATGAAGCAAAAAACAAAATAAATTTTGGAAATATCGGTATTGGATATCAGTCCATGAATGGTCGATATATCAGTATCGGCCCCCAAAAAGCAATATCAGTTGATCTCTAGCTCTAAACATGCTGCTCAGTGAATAATGACTCAATTATAATAAATTAAATGATTAAAGTCATGTTACAGTAAGTCACATGGAAAACAACAGTAACCCCACATGTGATGACACAAATGGATTCAATTACAAGTGAAACTAGATATATGTAAATGGCATTATTGGTGAAAAACGGATGCTTATCAGTTTTGAAGCTAGGCATTCTGAGAATTAAATCTAGTGACTCTTCACTTTTCAAATTGGTAAACAAGCATCACATTCCAAAATCACCCACTGATGAGTGTTAAGCTGTGCGTTGTTGTGCTGGTACTTAGAAGCTAACTGGTAACAACTGGCTTAAATTGTGAATGAAGAACAATTACGGTGTTTTCTGGGATACGTGTCAGTGCATTAATCCTGCATAGATCTTTGGTCTACGAATTCACAAGCAGAACCGTAATAACGTCTTTGGTCGGTTGCAGGCGTGTTGCTTTTTACTGCTTCATATTCTTGCTGAGTTTCAGTTGTGACTAAAAACTGCATTTGGTAGCATGCCAAAAAAATTCCAGGGCGTCAACACTAAAGCTGCTGAAGCAAGAGCTCGAAAAGCTGATAAGCAATCGCAAGAGCAAGAAAGGAAAGCCCGCGAGGCGGAAGATGCGTATTGGCAAGATGACGACAAGCTGGCAGCTCGCAAGCAGCAGCGAAAAGAACAACAAGAGCAAAAAAAGCTCAGCCAGATTAACAAGAAAAAAGAATTGGATGAACTGTACAAATCTGAAATGGAAGCTGTTTCTAAAACGGCCAAAGCTCCTGCGTCGTCGAAAGTTACCAGGGCTCAGATCGACTCCATGAAGCAAACGGATAAAGTTGCGGAGGAACGCAGCGCGCAGCTGAAAAAGAAAAATATTACGGTTCAAGATGAAAGTATTGAGGATAATATAAATAAAGTTGTATCGCTTAGTCTGTCTGACGGAGCGAGTGCCGAAGCTCGAACGGTGGAAGAGGCGATATCGGTTCTTGGAGCGGACGAGGAACTGGATCGTCATCCTGAGAGGAGACTGAAAGCATCTTTTAAAAAGTTCGAACAGGAATATCTTCCGCTATTGAAGGCCGAAAACCCAAACATGCGAATGTCCCAGCTGCGTCAGGCTCTAAGAAAAGCGTGGCAGAAGTCTCCAGAGAACCCTTTAAATCAAAAGCACACAGCGTACAACGCCAAATAGACTGCAAGCTGAGATACCAAAGACCGATGGTGTAACCTACAGCTGGAAGTCACTTGAGATCACGTCAGGCATTGAATTCATTGCGCAGTTTGCGAAACGACCGTGTGCCATCGCCCTAATTTGGTGGAAAGTCCAGTCGGATGGTGCTGACCGAGTGCCATCGTTTTAATTTGGTGGAAAGTGGAATCGAACCTTACCTTCGTCAGAAAACGGAATATCTCAGAGTATTTTGAACACCTGCATAGGAAAAAAGAAAATCTGAGTGGGAGCAGAAATTCGGATATGTTTTGTCCTCTTGCCCACGAAACTGCGTTCAACGCATTCGAAATCATACAACGTTTTTTTTGCTCAATGTGTGGCTACAGTGATTCGGGAAGAGATTAGAGAAACAACACACCTGTCAGCGGCTGTTTTCACACAGCCAGGTACAGAAGCTGCGCCATGCTGTTTGTCCACTCGCAACTTTTGCTTGCGCTTGCATTGCCATGTTTGCTGAAGGGTTGTCATTTATTTAATCCGAACGTTTTTACAGGTAACTACAGCGGATACCTTGTGTTGCGGTCTAACCTCTGGAAAACTTTTTATTGCTTAATAACCACAGACGGATTGAAACACAAATCGCCTTCGCATGCAGCGCGTGTTGATGTCAAATCTACGAACTTTCCATCTTTTTTCGTTGAAATTGATTGATTGATCAACGTTCTTTGAGCTTTCGTCGTACTTGCAGCAGGTTATGTTAGAATTTCTCGGTGCGCATTGTCCGGCAGCGGAGTGTGGCATGCAATGCACTGTGGTGGTAAATCGCCGCTGCGTTGAATCTCAACGCTTGTTGCACCTTAGATTTGGCTCAAACTCAAAAATTATGATATTCGCATAAATCAGTGTTGGGCAGCAGTGGCGTAACTGACGAAAATTTAACTAACATTTAAATTTCATACTATAAAATTTAAATGTTACGACACCAGCAGTGGCGTAACTGACGGGGGGCAAGGGGCGAGCCGCCTCCCTGGCAAGCCAAATGTAAAAACTGGGCCCCCTTTAGCTGACATTTAAATTTTATAGTATTCTTTTGGTTTTCGGCAGGATTGTCTTTTTGCGCTTTTCGGGGCGTTTTCATATTTTTATCTATAGTATAGAGATCCACGACATCCGGATTCACTGTCTTTGCTTAACTTTTTTTCTGGCTATTGGCCGGTGCCCCCCCTTCAGCTAAGTTTTTCCCCTCCTGGTTTAAACTTGTAGTTACGCCACTGGTTACCAGGACTTCACCTGTGCTTAACCAGTGGCCTAGACGTATGCAAAACATGACCCCGCATCGGTCATGTTATACATTACACGCTTTTCTGAATAACGTCTCTGGGCAAGGCATGAAGCCGTGATTCGTTTTCATTTATTTCGACTCTTGAACAAATACAATATATCTATGGTGGTCTGTGCAATTGCTCGAAGAAAAAAGTCGTAAAAGGTGTTGGACAGCGGATGCAGCACGAATAGCTGATGCAGGGTCGGATCCAGCCAGTAAGGTTAGGGAGGGGGGGCGATTTCAATATTTGGTAGTTAAGTCTCATTACGGATTCACTACTGTAACAGAGATGAAGTATACTTCACAACACTGCTGTGACAAAATAGACGGCAAAATGGTCTTAAATCGCGAATTCTGTTTCCCGAATTGTACAAAATCATGGTGAATAGAAGTTCTTTCGTAGGTTTTAAGGAGGGGGATCGCCCCCACCCCTGGATCCGCCCCTGAGCTGATGTGTGAAAGTGAAGACTGCTTCCGGAGAAAACGTTGCTGTTTTTTAAAACGAACACAACACGTATTTCACCGGCTTTCAGTAACGATCTTAACGTGATCACTGCGGCGGTTAGCTTCTGAAGAGATGATGCAGAAAATAAACGCATCAATAAAACTAAAATAGTTGCCTGCCTGGAACACAGGCGGGTTTGGGTTCTCAATGAATTGTTAGGTAGCAGAGTGTCTGAACCTGTAATCACAGCTGCGAAAAGACACTCGGGCGAAATTTAAATGAACTGCGGCAATCTCGTTACAATACTAAGTGCGCTAAGGTGTATTTTTTGTCGGATAGGGTAATTTAGACGACAAGTAAACTTTGATAGTCAACGAAAGTCGATTAAGAAATTACATTCTCTCTCCAAAATGACTTCATGTGCTTGGTGCAAATCGGGATCCGCTTCCGTTACAGTGATGACGTATTTCCAGGGTAAAATGCGTCGCAGTAGACCAAAAACGAGTCTCAAACACGCGAGCCATATCCGCGAGGGTATTTTGTGTGGCCCGCGATGCTTTTTGGGATTTTCAAATGATCAACATTTCGGTTTTTAGTTGATTCATCCGGTGTTTAAAAGTTCTCGGCCAGCGAGTGAACAAGTCCTTTTTAAACGAACGTAGACAGAACGAAAAATCCTTTGCCTATCACTCACGATACCTTTCGCAGGAAGTAAAGTCTAGTACGTTCAGGCTCTGAAATTTTTTCGTCAGCTTTGTAATCCGGGTTACTCCATAATTCCGAGATTGGCCGTCGGAGCAATTTGAGTTTGAAATACCTGCCCTAAGCCATACGGTTAGTGGATTTTTAAAGCATAGGCGGGAATGCAGAAGGGATGGCTTTATAGCCCAGGGGTCCGCAAATAGTGGGTCGCGAGACCTTCCACTCTGGCTTGTGAAATAACTTCCATTTTAAATTTGCCATTCTCATTAGATAAAATAAATGCAAACATACACTATTTTATGTGCTAAGTTTCCTACAATTTTGTGCAAGAAAATTGCGACTGTCAATAGTACTAAAATTTGTATTTAATTGAGAGTATTTTCCACAAAATTATATGGTCACGAAATGTTTGGGTAGCCGGAATTTAGAACTATTTTTAGGGTCGCGCCAAAGAGTTTTTGCGGACCCCTGGTATAGGTATAGCCCACCTGACTATTTTCCCTTAGCCCACCCGACTATTTTGCCTTAGGGCAAAAATCGTTTAAAACATGGAAAAGTTTTATATCGAAATTGTAATCTTTTTATTTTACATTTTTCCGGTACTATTTTAGTAAAAATTGCATTAGATGTGTCTTTCATTACTTAGATCCGCTACATTACAAAATTTTTTCAAAATTTACTTTTTGGGCATGAACATAGTCTTGGAGCAAAACGCTGAGGCTCCCACAGATTTTTTGCCTCCCTATGCCTGTTTGGACGGTTTCAAATATCCTTTGACTTCCATTTTTCTAAAAATAAAAATTTTAGGGAGTTATAAACTTCCGCCTGTTGATGGATAAATACAATTATCAAACATGTGCACGACTCGCTATCAGTGCTAACAGCGCTGATACAGCAGGAACAAGTTTTGCAAAAAGGGCCATTCAATTTACTGTCGAATCTGGTAAGATGTAGGTGGTACGCAAAGCAGGGGGCACTTTCGAGCTGGTCAATCTGACAAATGCTCCCAACGCTACGAATCTCGATACACGCACGTCTGCATAGCCTTTGAAAGAAAGAAAACATTACATCTGAAAATAACGGGCTCCCAGTGCAATGAGCGCAACTTCTGCGCATGCGCAAGACGTGAACATAACGCAGAAAAAAATGTAGAAGCTAACAACACAGACAGATAATAAGAAAAGCAAATATTCACGTACTGGCAAACATATCACATGGCGTTGATACACACCATCAGTCACGCTTTGCATTGCGATGCTCCTGTTGTGTATGAGAACTATGAAACAGTACAACGACGGAACATCGGCAAATAAAAACAATTCTGTTTGACCGAAGGTGACGGGCACAGTGCAGCAGACGACCGAAAATGACCAAGTTTCAGTTGCATCGCAACTGGCCAGGAGCCAAGCCGCCTTGGTCGAGGCCGTAAAAAGTTTGCGAAGCTAATTCCGAGACAAGTTTTAAAAACTTTGAGGCCGAAACCAGACCTACTACGTTTTTTCAAGTACGTGTGAGCGATTCGTGCTTACGCACCAAAAAATAACTCGTGCCAAACATACGCATCAAAAAATAACTGCCGCGCGCGCACAATCGGTTCGGCGAAAAAGACGTAGGAAATGTTGGACAGTTTGGTTGAATAGGCAAAAATTTCCAAGACTATGAATGATGCGACCCAACTGAACATTTCAAAGGTAATAAGTCTTACGAAAAATCTGAAACTTCACCACCATGCAAATGTTCGGGACCCGTCAAGACACATACGGCAACAACTCACTTTGAAATAACTAAAAGCTGCTCTTGCACAGGGCTCCCACGCGGTATTGAAGGATTATTGAGATGCGAAACCGGTTTTCAAAACGTTGAAAAAGTATTGGATTTGGCCAAAATGTACACAAGGTTTTGAAAAAGTATGGAAATTCCAAATTCAGCCATTTGCTTATTCAAATTTTGTTCTTAACTGCTGATAACAGTTTTGCAGATGTTTTTTTGTATTGTGCTCCATCAATAAAATGTTGGACCAACAAAGGTAAGTGATGGTATTGCAGTTTTTTCGTTTAGTATTGAAAAGGCATGGAAAGCGGTTTTTGAAAATGTGTTGGAACCCTGGCAGCAGCTTTTAACGCTCGGTTCGGTCCACAGCGAAAGGCGAGCTGCCAGAACACAAGATGACGGATTTACTGGTTTCGGAGAAACGAAGCGGTACCGGCCGCGCCTTTTGCGCGATTCTGATTCGCTGCTTCGCCGCGGTTGCGTCAGAGGCCCCGCCCACGCGTGCCAGCAGAAGTGCGTAAGGTTTGTTTCGTCGTAAGTGTCAGCGTGGGGGTAGCTGCCGGTGACATCCGGATCGAAACGAGCTCGCGGCCCTTGAAGAAAAAGGCGATCGCAAAACCGCCGAAGAAGAAAATTGCTTCACTTCACGGGTCCTGTGCAAACGATTCGCGGGTAAAGGGGCACAAATTCATGCGCTACGAGGCCCCGGGCGCCGAATGGGGCCGATCGGTCAAATCGTTTAGCAGCACGAAGGCGGCCAGGACGGCGCAAGTGACCGCGAAGCGCACGGCCAGCAGTTTCGGGTTTTCCCGATTCGATCCGACGGCATACTTGGCGAAGACGCCGGTCAGCCGGTTGATCTCGTGCGCGACGCACACGAACACCGCGGTGGTCACGACCAGGTTCAGGGTCGGCCAGTAGGGGGAGGTCAACACCAGCACCCCCTTCGTGTCGGCGGCGAGCCAGATGTGGTACTGGCCGATGAACAGCTGCAACAGATACAAAGGAGGCAAACAATTCCGGCTTGAACTTGGACGAGAATGCGCCTCGCAAAAGCGCAACCGACAGTTTAGATCAGGGGTTCCGAACCTTGGGGTACATGTATGATGTACCCCTAGGGGCACATTTGAAGGGGTACACTAGGGTTAGCAATAGAAGGGAAAAATATACAGGGTGTTTCAAAAAATTTGACATCATTTGACATGTAAGTATTACAGAAACAACATAGTCGAATCAAATGAAATTCAACAGGTTTAATGTTGACCAAAACAAGATTTATTCCTGTAAATTTGAATAGGAAATTCAAAGGCACGTGAATTCCATAAAAGATTTCACAAATGTTCAATGTGCGCGCCGCCTGTTACCCGGCAAACGTCAAGTCGGTAGTCTAGCTCCTCCCAAACACGATGCAGCATGTCTTGGGTAACTGTCTCCAGTGCGATAGCGATTCTTTGTTTGAGCTCGTTTACATTTGCAGGAAGAGGGGGGACATAAACCATCTCACGAACGCACGCTGCACAGTCTTGTTAGAGTTTGTTCGAGCATACTCCAACACACAAAACGCCTTTTCTCTGCTAATGAATACCATTTAAACACAGGTTTGACCGCAGTACGAATAATTTGTCAATTAAAAATTTCTACACCTGAAAAGATAAACATCAAATATTAAGCACAAAATTTTGGCCTGTTTCTACACATGCTGTGTAAATTTAAAGTTATTTAAACACGGACTGCCATAGTTATTAGATTGCAAAATGATGTCACATTTTTTGAAACACCCTGTATATTTACATACAAAATATTTATTTGCAACCATATTATTATGTCCAAATATTCTAAAATATAAAAGTTATATTAAAAACTCAGTGGATTTTTGTTATTTCACTCAGCCTTTTTGTCATAACGAAGTTTTAGGTGTACATGCCCATCTTTCGAAATGCTGAAGGGGTGCATGTTCAGAGAAAGGTCGGGAACCCCTGGTTTAGACTTACAAATACTCAAAACGTTTCGTGAACTTCCCACATAATAGAAATATATTTTCGCTGACGTCACTTCTCCCATGCATAAGACCGCAGGCGTACGGGGACCTTTGGCTTTTGGGAGTGTGGCAAATTTTTCGACTTACCCAAATATTTACGCCACTAAAATACAATCTTCAATTGAGTCTTTCTACTTGTGGAAGATATAATTCGTGCAGTTCTGCCCGAACCTCCCCCCTCATACGCCCACGCATAAGACGTTATAAGAACGATAGATTCAATGCGCCGCACCTCCCAGCAACATTGTCTCCTCTCGAAACATCGGGTATCGAAAGTGTTAAAATAAAAGTCACTAATATTCAGCAAATCTTCAAAACGAGCTAATCTCAGGGAAGTTCTTATGAGAAGCGCCGCTTACAACGCTAACAACTGCGACAATATCACTCCAAACGAGGTGATCGCAACAGGTCTTAGAAGCGAGCACTAGCGATTAGCTCAGTGGTAGAGTGTCCGCCTCTCGATTGGAAGGTTGGGTGTTCGATCCACGGCCATTGAGTGGCTCACTGTAGCGCTCCTTGGACAAAGAGCGTTCACCGCAACCACCCCGGCAAGAAGCATTATTCAGGCTTCGGCCTGCCGCCAACTGTCGTGAAACCAATTCGTCGTATTGTATGCGATCAATAAAAGAGAAACATCACTTTACCTCCAACGAAATCCTTCCGAACCAAGCGAAGAAAGCGCTGTAGCCCGACCGCAGGTAGCCGGGTATGTTCCGAACCAACACGAATGAAGTTATCTGTGATAATATCGCTTTGTGACGACAACGTTTTTTACGTCAACACACACGCGGCGTCGATTGTTACGTGTAGCCTGCCGCAGAACCGTCGCCAGAAGGTCTTCAATACGTTTGTGCAGGGGGGGGGGTGACATTGGAAATTTGATACAAATACCGCGATTCACAGTGTTTCATATTTCAATTTTGGGGGGATAAGCCCACCAAAGCACCCCCCCCATGGTGACGGGAATGACCTTTCGGCGACGAAAAAATAATTTACCGGTAGGATGGAGGCGAGCGAGTGCACGCTGTTGCACGTCGCCTTGCTGCTGCACTGAAGCGTCCACAACGAGTAGCTCTGCAACAAGAGCAACGTGAAACAAAAATTTGAACTGTTTCGGGCAATCATATCGTGCTGTCCTCGTCACACGGAAATGTGCGTTATGATTTCTCAATATGGAGTTAATGTGTGCTTTTTTTCGACGGAAACGTTGAAATCTGTAAACTGACGACGCCAGCATCATGTCGTTGTTGTTTTCGATTTGATCATAACTTTACTGGTACAAGATCCAGACTTACTTGCATAGGCGCAGCCAGGGGAGGGTCCAGGAGGGACATGCACTCCCCCAATTTTTAGCATATCCAGCCATTCTGTGCTTTGAGAAGCGGTGTCCTAAACAAAATACTGCTGCTCGCCTAGAGTCAAACATTCCCCCCAAAAAAATTTTGGGCTGGCTACGCCAATGCTTCCGTGTCAAGCAGTTTTTAAAAGACACGTGTTGTATTGGCTTTTTCAAATACTCATCCGAAGTCAGGGTTTCAACTTAAGGTGCTACTGCACCAAAATTTCACATGTGAACAAGAGTCGACCACCCCGCAAACTTACGCGCCGTTTTGCGATGCTTTTATTGCCACTCGCCGATGACAATGCAGCACCCGCACAACTTCCAGGAACAGGCTTGAATAAAAAAGACTAAACAGCACCTACCAATATGACGGCGGTCGACACTGTAACAGTTATTAGGGAGGTCCTCGCAGAAAACAAACACCCGCCCTGTCTGGAATCATCCATGATTGATAACCTGTCGACAAAATGCACAGACAGCTGTCGTGACTTGAATGCATAAGCCGCTACCAGCAGGTTATTTATTTATTTAAACAGCAGCTTAAATTGAAATTGACGCATCAGTTTGTCGGATCAAGGCCCAAACACAATATCAACGAGGTCCAAACGCTTGAAACGCTCAGCAAGTACGCATTCGGTGAGATTTTCAGAAACATTATTGTGCAGTGAACGAAAAGGTGCAGTTCGGTGTCTACATCGCCGCATACACAAACACGATAATTGCTTTTGGCAATATTCAATGAGCTGGGCAACGCATGCAAAGTATGGACGTCAGATAGGGTTGATTCCTTTTGATAAGTGGTAATGGGAATTTAGGCGATTCATGAAAATGGAGTGGCTGCTTGATTACTTGACTACGAGTGGACGAGAGTTCCGCAAGCTGGAAGCCCTACGGAAAAAAAGTTATAGGCCAAGGGTTTTTCAAGACGTGGAATTTAATACATTATGGTTTTGACGCGAAGCACAAGGAACGAATTATTTGAACGATCTGGAAAAACTGGCAGGAAAGGGGCAGGGCACAATGTCATAAATCAATTTGGAGAAATAACGGAGCAAAGATATTCCAATGCGTAGATGTGAGCTTGTGCGGTTTAGATCAACGGTTTAGACCAGCGACCACATCATTAGACCAGGTAGTTTTAAGACGACAACCTGATATAATTTTAGCTGCAGTGAGTTGTGCTTTGTCTAACATTTGTTTGTCAATGACAGAGCAGTTATCATAGACAATACTCCCCAAACCACAAATCGGTTATGTGCTTGTTTTGTAAATCGTAAGGAGAGTTTGGCGAAGCACAGAAATTGATGAAGGAAGACGGTTAATTTTGGTCATCGCCTTCTGATGTAAGTGCGCAATGGGAATATAATATACCAAGAGAGACTGTGGAGGAACAATAAGCCCAAGTATTTATGTGCATCTGTTTCAGAGAGGTAGGCAGTGTTTCTGCAAGGTGTTTAAGGGACCGAAACGGTCTCCCGAAATACAGTAGAACCTCACTCACCACCAAAATACACTAAAACCTCGCTTTGTGACTATCTCGGTCTTCAGATTAAATAGCTGCCATCTCTCAAAATGTCTTTGCAGTCAACAAGGTCAAAACTTAAAAAACTGGAGGGAGGCATTTAAACAATGCACGGGGGGTGATCGTTTCTGTGATGAGATGTGGTCATAACAGCAATTTTATTGGGGTTGAAGGTAACATTCCAAACATAGGCGTAACCAGGGGGGCCCATGGCTCCCAAAAATTTTTATAATATCTAGTCATTTTGTGCTTTGAGAGGCGGTATCCCAAACAAAATACTGTTGCTCGCTTGCAATCAAATGTTTTGCCCCACCAAAAAAGTTTGGCTGGCTGCGCCACTGATTTCAAACCTCAGACCAGTTATATAACCTGCAGAGATCTTGAAGCTAGTGCGCTGTGTTGGTGAACAGGACACTTATCTGAACAACACAAGGTAGTGTCATTTGCAAATAGAGGCGTTAGATGCTTCAATGTTCGTAGCAACAACAACAACAGCAGCATGTACATAGATTGGAAACAAGAAAGGGCCTGAAGGTTGAGAACGCGAAAGGTGATTGAATAAGTGGATCATGCGGTAATGCCGAAAATGTTTTTTGCAAAACGATCAAAGCCACGAGTGCAGAAACGCAAGCAAAAACGCATTCGCTATACGTCACCTTCTCAAGACGAGGTACAAGAAGCAGAAGACGGCGCCGTGTAGCAAAGCGAAGCGGTCCAGCTGGCTGCGGAACCACCACTCTCGCACAGCCCCGGGAGGAAGTTCGAAAAGACGAATAGCAGGCCACCACGAAAACAACGTCTCGAACAAGTCCTGGCACAAAACATTGCTCGATGTTATTTTTTGTCGTCGGCGTTCTCGTTTCGTGGACCTGTTACAGTCACTTCGTCCGTACGCGTCGAACACAGGAAAGCAACGGCGTCTGCTTTCCACTGTGTTTCACTTTAAAACGCTCAGCAGCTTCGCTTTCCGACACATTTTCTGAGAAGCGCAACGACCGAGCAAAGCCACGCCCGCATTTCATTGCTTCCTCCTCCGAACCAGACGAACAGACCCCCCAGTTCGCTTGAAATCCGGCAGCAGATGTCGGAAAAGAACGATAAACCTTCGGAGGATATTATCTTTCTGAGTATTATGAACTATTCAGTGAAGAATGAAAGTAACTACCACCTTATGGATTCACGTAAGTCTAACAAAAGGGAGTTGTTGCAAACTTTAACAGGAACAAGTAGATCTGAAATTCGAAATAATTCACGTTTAAGCAAATTTATCTTTTGCTTGTTTCTTCCTTTCTGTAGAAGTACCCCACTCTTTATAAAAAAAAGGGGAAAGTAATGGAGTAACTTCTTAAAATTTCTAGCTACAATTGCAAAACCCCCATAAAAAAACAAAGCAACAACAGTGTTTCGCGGCAATGTAGTTGCAGACAACCTGCTGCACGGAGGAGGAGTTACCTGCGATAAGAATAACAAGCAAATTCCACAGAACAGCAGGATGAGTTTGAAGCACATGGTAATGATGGGGGAGCGCAGGCTTGGGCCGTTCTGGCAAATCTTTTCCATTTCGGCCACTTCATCTGTTCATCCACATGCGTGCAAGAAAATTAATGGCAATGCGTGGAAGGTAAACAAAATGAGATGCGCACTGTGCTGCACAAGTTTGTTTTAGAAATTCGCCGAAACTTTACCGAACTAAAAGAACGTTACGCCAGTGATCGGGGTGACCCAAAACGCTCTTTTAGTCGTAATTAAAGGCCTGTGCTTATTTTTGAAGACCCAGTTTCAAACTTGTGCTGTATTCAGTTACCTGTTACATGAAAATGTTATGTTGATGTCATAAACCGTATAATAACATAAACAATGTTCTGAAAACGTCAAAATAATCAGTATTCCACAGCTGTTACATAACCTCCAGCATGTGTTATCCCATGTAACCGGCACAGAGTCTTACATACCACGCGACGCACAACAGATAGTGTAGCGCGGCCCAATAAAAGTAACCGGTCATAGGCTATCTGATGCGGTTCTAGAAACCTTTTCGATCACATGGTAGGAACCAGGGCTGTGGAGTCGGAAGTCCCGTCATCCGACTCCTGGCAATTTCGATTATCCGACTCCGACCTTCAGATGTATTAGTTACTAGTGACAATTCTTTTCAGATGAATTCATAAACCCTACTTGCACTTTCCAGGAATACGGAAACTTGTTTTAAATCGATGTAAATGCACGTTCATCTCTCACTTTTGCGAAATACGATCAAGCAGAAGTCAGTCTTTTAATTTTACAGAAAAAAGTACTCATCTAAAATAAACACAATTAAAATTATTAGAGAAGGCTGATAAATAATCGATTTTAAAGCAGATACCTTGCAAACGATATCAGTAAACAAGTAAAATTGAAAAATGTATGCATTCTACCGGTGAGCATGTGCACATATTGCGCAACGCTGTTGATAAACTCGCTCGGGCATACCCTCTCAAATGACTTCATTGAAACAACTTTTTACGGTCGAACGCTGTCAAGCTTCAGCTCTGTTGAACGTACATGTGTCGCTATATTTTTCCTTAGATGGCCAAATGAACATGTTACAAGTAAGCTCTTA
>Ga0210059_1001477_pt1 | contig 35417 bp, 16 predicted proteins | sample Ectturendosymbi2_FD_188042 | JGI IMG/M metagenome (GOLD analysis project Ga0210059, IMG submission 188042) | Ecteinascidia turbinata endosymbiont from Florida, USA - Sample 2 (SPAdes) (version 2) | ecosystem: Host-associated > Tunicates > Ascidians > Unclassified | place: Key West, Florida... | reverse complement strand
AGTTTATGGGCGGGCCTGCGAGTTGTCTAATTAATGTATGTTTTGGTTGAGTTAATTCTTGGCTGGAAAGGCGGGAATGCTTTCATATTAATCGTTACATAACAGTGGTAAATCTTCTTTCAGTATGTCAGTGACCTTGGCATTAGAGTGCGGACTGCTGACGCCATTATACTGTTCTAGCTTTGCTGATGAACCGTGATAAACGGTGATCAGTGTATCGTACATAGCTTAGTGTATTAGCTTCTAGTAATTATAGCGAATCCAGGGGTACAAAAATGCGGTCGCGCACTGGCGCCTCGCGATCAAAAACTAAATTATTTTGAAGCTGAGTGAATTACGTGTGGTTGCATTTGCACAGTTCGCAAAGAAAAGTGAAAAGACTATTGTGACTTTGTGGATATTGAGTACCAAAAAACTGATTTCTCACAGCGTAACCGGGTGGCTATCACTTTATCGCAGTCTGCCAAGGATGCTTCTATTGTACCCAGCTTCAAATTCATACTTCATATCCATCGACACGCCTGCTGTTGTTCTGAAACGTTTTTTCGGAAATTCTTTGAGCGAACTCAGTTCACATTAAGACATTTGCAATCATTTCTGGTTGTTTTTATTGAGCAAGTTCAGATTATTGAGAAGTCAAAAGCATCAATTGTTGAGATTGTATCGTGTTTCGCCACTGTGAAGGCAAGGATTCAAAAGAGACGACCAGATGTACACATGTCAAGCCAAGTTAAATCAGCACTAAGAAAATTCAGCGAAGGCAAGGACCATGGCTGTGATTCATTCATGTCAGGTACATCTGTATTGTACGAGTCTTGAGTTTCACATCTGGCTGAATGGACCACTTTATTTGCTGAATTTAAATGCTTTGAATAGATTCCTCCATTTGTAAACAACTAATTGGGAAAAGCAGGAAACATGTGAGTAGTGTCTCCTTGATAGAAACGTGTCTATTGATGAAGCTGAAGTAAACTGTTTGACCAATACCAAAACTTGTTCGAGTTCGTGCAAAAAGAGCATCAGCCAAATACAATTTATTGTAAAATGATGGAACATGATAGATGGGCAAAATATTTTGCAACTTGCAATACCAATAAACGCTTCAAGAACTAGTAAAGATTGCCCAGTTTTACTTCAACGTTATTTCTCTTTATACTAATATGGAACGATTTTTTCCTTGATACAGCCACAAAGCAAAAAGAGAGAGAAACCTTTCTGGTTGAACCAGTTCTAGTCTACAGCTGGCGTGCAGCTTAAAACATCTTTCATGCTGGCAGTTTCATAAAATTGTAAAAGGCGATTCTACATGTTAAGGAAATTTAAGTAATCTGCAAAATAACCATGGGCTAAATTGGTTAAGTAAATCAGGAAATAATTGAAGGTAAATTGAGCAAAACGTTTATTTCAGAAGTGTGTTGCCTATCGAACTAGCAGACCTTCGCATTAATCGGTGCACGAGAAGTAGCTCGCAGTTTCAAAAAGGTTGGTGCCCCCTGGCCTACAGCATAGCCCATATTGCCGCCCCATAAAAGTGTCGCCAGGGGAGGACCGCTCCCCCCGCCTTAGCTACGCCACTGCAAATGCCCGTTTTGCTCCCCCCCTGCGGACGCCCATGGCACAGAACTATACCATTGAGGTTCACTTCAAACAAAAAATCGCTGGTCACAACTTAGAGCAAAAACTACAGCAGAATCAACTTTTGTGCTTCATCACTGATCCATGTACAACTGACTTTAGTTTGGCGTTCATGGAAAAACTTAATATTTGCATCGAACTTAAAAGCTCACGGTGTTTATATTTTCGCTTCACCAAGTCCGAAAGCAGTCGTTATAGTCGCAGAACAGACGCAGGCAGCGTCCTTGTGCTTGCCAGTTATATAGCATCTTTTTGATTTTTAAAGCAGAGAAAACCTTTGGCATACATTTTACAGCAAATTGAAATGTGAACACGTTGTTAGCAAAGAGTTAAGCCCAACAGGCTGAGCTGTGTTTCAGTCTGAACAAGGCGAAATTCAAGATTGATCAAACAATGGAAATTTCACGACTAAATCGCATAACAAGAAACCTATTGCAGCAAATAAGTAATGAAGCGAAAGGTTATTTTTTTCATAGATTGCTGTGTGAGCATAGAAACATTTTATTGTATTTCACTATAATCTGTCTGGCGAGCAAAACTTCTTCCAAGATTATAAATGCTTTCCATGTTCGAAATATTATTGATTTTCATTGAAGTATGAAGCGCCATCTTTCTGGGGTCAACATGCTTCGATGCACAGCTTACGAAAAAGCTCTTCGCATCAACCTTGCTTCTGCTGACGACAACTAGCAACAGATCGGCTTTGACTTGTCTAGCGTTAATCAACTGAATCTCCAAAGAACGAAGCGACAAATCAACGAGCAACGCCCTGGACTCAGTTGCAAGCAGGGACGAATTTAAGGAGCGCGGGACCCTAGGCCATCTTATTTTTTGGGGCCCCACGCAAGTGTGACCTATTTGGCCGTTTGTCTGAAAAGCGTAAAAGTATGCCCCTCTTATGTGTAGCTCCCCCTCAAAAATCTATCTTTTGTTGTGCCGACTTTGGTTCTGCAATTGCGTTAGATCTTCAGCAGAAATTAAAGCCTTTCCTACATTCTTCTAAAAAACAACTGTTATTGCAATCTTTTCTTGGAATTTATAGCTTTTTTGTGTAGTTCAGAAATTCTCTTCGTTAAATTTCCGTGATTTCTAACGTTTTTATTTAGGTTCGTTTTTCGGATATATACATTTTCATGCGGGACTGTGTTGCCGCCCTCGAAAATATCGTCTAGCTGTCGATCTGATTATCTGTAGGTAAACTCCTTTTTTTATAGCAATAATAACCACGTATTTTATGAACGAAACAAGCACAATCCATTCAGTGGCTTCAGGGCTTATTTATGCCATTTTGACGTTGTCATTTTCCATGCAATACAAAATAAAGTGTTTTAATCCTCTATCTATGCCATTGGCCGATGGTAAACAGCATGAAGACAAGTTTTGCACAGCAGCAAAGTATTGTCGCTACACCCTCAGTTAACCACATGAAGTAAGAGCAATGTAAACACGTTTTTCCAAGTAATGCTCACAAGAAACTGTTCTAGCTGATTTAACTAACATATAGAGTTTCAACAAGCAATCTCTATTTGCGGGAAATCTTGTAAAAACAACCAAATGTAGGATCCAATACTGACAATATTGCTTTTCATCGGAGTTTTGCAGTGTCTGGCGTCTTGCGTTGTTGCGAGCTTTTTGTCAGTGGAAAATTGAACATCAATCAAGAACCGTTTTTATCTTTTTCATTCTTTTTCTGTACCCACTTTCATACAGACGGCCTGCATCTCTCTCACGCCCAGATGCACAGTATTGTCGTGTTGTTACTGTACTGATAAGAGTCTGGAGTAGACATTTGCATTTCCGCTCGTTTCAAGGTAAATTGTAAAGTTATGCCTCTGCGCAGTTTCGAAAATTTTTAGTCAATATTGGGTCCAGGCGCGTAGCCAGGTTGGGGGCAATGGGGGCAATTGCCCCCCCAAATCCGAAAGTTGCATCAAAAATTTTCAAGTTAATCAAACTTTTGATGTGTAAGCCAAAAAATACTTCAGTGAAACTTAACGCAACTGCATAAGGAACGTACCTACTTCAGCTTTTAGTCGAACCTGACAAATATTGTGTATAGTGTAAATGTTGGAGAATTTATATCATTTCCGAACTTTACCTGAGGTTAAGCTCCATGTCATAGCCTAAAATAAGAAATTTTCTCTGGGCGGCAATCGCGAGAGTAACTAGGAATTATAGTTGGCTGGGAAAACTGCAGTACTTCCGGTGATGACCAAACGAGGTTACCTATTCGTCCAACTGGGAGGAGATAAATCATCAAAAGCGGCACGATATTTCTATACTTTCATGACAATTTCCTACCTACTATCAACGTGTCTGACGGCAAGGCAGATTTCTGGAAAACGTACTTTGTGAATACCACTACTTTTTGTCATTTGGAAATAGAAACATGTCCCGCGGATACCCCGGTTGATTTCTACGTGATAGAAATCAGCCCGAGAAACCCTAAGAAAGCTACAAAATTGAAGCCTACCGATTTTCATCCAAATTTCTTGTTTTGGTTCCACTTTGGTCTAGCTAACTCGACAATCTGATGGTTTTTCAACTGGATTACGCAGTGATGCATTATTTGGTTTTGTGTTAATGTCGTAAAAACCAAATAACAAAACCTTTTTTTTCACTGAATTTTGTTCATTTGAAAAAAATAGCCCAAACGTTGCGGAGTTTCACACATTGTTTTCTCTTTGGAAGAAGGTTTTAACAAAGTCGCATTGTTTGTATAGATAGACCAGGGTTTTTTTAAGGCGTTTCAGGGTCCCTAGAATTGAAAATCGGGTCCCTAGAATCGGAGAAAATTATCATCGGGTCCTTAGAATCAGAGAAAATCGGGTCCCTACAAGTCCATACCGGGTACCTAACATTTTCCTTAAAATACCCTGGATAGACCCAAATCACTATTGCTGAGTCTTCTATTCTTCGTGGTAAGAAATTTACAAACTGCGGGTCCAGAACTGTCGACAAAAAGTCATCATTAGGGGGGCATCTCGTTTGTGCAGGGTAGCTTGACATTCTGAAAATTTTATAAAAATTCCACTGATTTAGATAGTTGGAGCTTTGCTTGGGGGGGGTAATCCAACCAATGCTTCCCGTGACGAGGAGACTGTGGGTCTGGAATCATTGGCAGTTCCTGTGCCTGGACAACTATGAGCACTCTTTGATTTACGACTCTACGGTTTGCCTTGACAGCTGGTTCTGCAATCATGAAGACAACAAATCAAACAACACGGAGCAAGCTTGTTGAGTAGGCTACTGATCCTCTCATCGGCTTCTTTAGCAGCTCAAAAAACCTGGTAATGACTAAGTCATTTACTCCAAATTGTCTCGCTCCTTCCTTAATGAACAAGCCCACGGCGTCTTCAGCGTATTCTTCAACCAGTGGCGTAGCTAAAGGTGCCTAGTTAATGAGCCTAGTTAATGTACAGGACTTCGTATCCGTTTGGCTTAACTATTGCGAACAAATACTATGGACTTAACTAAAAAGTAACAACTGGAAAATATCAGGCTGCGCGAATATCTCGTCGAATGCGAGCAGTTGAGCATTGAAGGTGTGCTCTTGGAATGGCGCACACCTAGGGTTACACGATCCAAACTTGCTAAACTACACAAGAATTGAGGATGTGCATAAAGTACGCAAGACAACTTTTGTATTTTTGTTATGTAATGTAGGTATTAAATATAAACTACTGGGCGGGACGGAACAAATACAAGCTTGTTTGAGCCGTTGTGCTCAATCCGGCTGAAAAGCGAAACGGGAAACTAGTAATGCATAAAAAAGTCAGCTGAATCAAACAAGTTGAAATGGGACAGTTTTGAAATGTTACTCAGAAAATCCATAAGACGTCCGTAATTATCTTCCAAGCCTTTTTTGTGCTTTTCTCTTGATCGCACTATCTGGAAAAAGTGACATCACGATCTGTTTGAATGGGTGTGCGCCGCACTCCTAGCATAGCACACCCAGAATACACGCCACTGGCAATCGCCTTAGGGCATCGATTAAACGTTAAGTCATTGTTGGTCTGCGACATTCAATTACATAAGGGTAGCAATTTACAGATTATGTCACCTACCGCTGGGCGCGAGAATTGTGACGTAGCAGAACATGGAATGATTGCACCAGCACATACTGCGGTCAATGTACAAGTATCGCCATTATCATTATATCGTTGCTAGGTGATGTGAGACTTTCTATGTCAAGTCATCACTGTCACGATTTATGTCTTTCTTGTCATGTTTGTGGAGACGGTTTGCCTGTGACTCCAGCGGCAATTCCGTTGCAATATTAATAGGTTCACAGAGCTTAGATCTGCTCAGCCAAAAGCAATTCCAGCCTTCTCCCAAGCAACATCCTGATATTTGTGCATAGCATGAACGCGCTTAGTCTGTTCGGAATGGAGTTGACAAAAACAACTTTTCCACCATTGCAGGTACTGTATGCTTTATTGACAGGTGCGCCAGCACGTAAGAAAAAGAGTGATAAGCTGTTTAAAAGCTTGCCTTTTTAAAAATAACCGTGCAGGGCCCTCGTTTAGATTAATTCATAGAAAGTTGTCCTAGATAAATTTCGCATATTCCTTTAATCAGACAATGTGCTCACAATGGTGCAAATTGTAGCTTAGTAACGTGACCGATCTTGCCCTACCACATGCTATACTCGTCTCGCAAGTTTCAAAAGACTTGCTACTTTTGCATATCTCTTAGCATTTTCGTGGAAATGACGATATAGATGCATGAAAACTTGTCCTTCAAATTGATGGGCAGGATACTTTTCTCGTACAATTTATTTTTGCCACAATGAATGTCGGTAAACATTTGCAAAAGTTCCTGCCATCATCTGAAAAAGGTCCCGGCGATCCTTCAACATGAAAATTGTCTTGCTGTCAAGTTGGCCGTGGCCGAATGGTCATTGATTTCTTTCTCATTTTTAGGTAACCCTAAACAACAACATGACATCATCAACGAGAGATCTTGAAACTACTTTTAAGGGATTGGAACCGTCAACAACGTACTTAGCGACAGTTGCTGCAGCTGATGTCAATGGAACCGCAGGCGTTTCAGCAAGAGTGGAGTTTAAGACGCGTGAGCCAAAAAACATCTCTTTTATTTCTAGAAAGTGCAGTGTTATTCGAAGCACTAATGGTTTCGTAATGGAATCGGCAGCGCAGTTAAATTGAAGATTAAGGGTGACGGTCAACCTTTTACCTCACAACGTTTCAAACGAAATAACAAAAAAGTATTTATGAAATCAGGCAAAGCGGCATGTGAGAAGAGGCTATGGCCCGAAAGTGATCCGTTAATATCCTAGTGAGCAATCGGTGCAGATATTTCTACGGTTGCACGAACCTGAGAGCCAGATTTCAGCATTGAAAACGCTTATCGAATGGCACGAGTTATTTAATAAGACTTATGAGACACACAGGTCCGTAACCAGCTTGCGACGCCAGGGGGGGCGAGGAGTTTTCTGAGAGGGGCCCAAATTTTTAAAACTACGTCCAATAGTTTCAAACTATGTCCAACACATCTTTCCAGGGGCGGGCGAAAAATATTTCAGGGGATGCTTCGCCCCCCCGGTTACGGGGCTGGAGACACTTCAAGCAATTGAAGAGATTTAAACCTTAAGACATTTGAGTGACAGGGAGAGAGCCTATCGTGTTGTTCTTCATCACAAAACACACAATTGGGTTCGTCGTGAGCTTCTTTGGATATCACAGGTTCTGCTGCACCTACTGGCGTGGCAGTAAGCACAGCAACGGAAACTTCGTTGACAGTTACGTGGTTGAGCAGCAATGAAACGACGAACGAATTCCGGGTTTATTTGACAGAAGACAAAAACAACGCTGATGGTGGTAAGAGCAAAAAAAAACGAAATTTGACATTGACTTTTTTTGCAAAACAGATCACTAGAAATCAGTTTATGAATGCTGAATCGGATTTGACCAAAACGAATCACAATTTTGTTTCTATTATTTCCAGAAAATCTGTGCAGTTCTATCCTAAATTAGCTGCATCTCATCGACTTCATGTACGTTATTTCGATGAGCACATTTGTCTGTACGCCCGCAACTATTGTTTTTTCCAACAGAACAAATCGACGTGACAGCTTTTGAGAACGAAGCTTCTTTTTCCGGATTAACCCCAATGACGTTTTATACAATTTCTGTTCGGGCGGTAGGCAATGATAGAAGACTTTCATCTTCAGCAGTTGTGAGGTAAACGTATTGCATGTCGGAGAGATTTGTCATATTGCATGGTTTTCAATACATTTTAGCACAAGCTCGCCATTTTTCTCCACTTTATTTCTAATTTTACAACTTTGAATTTTCAATAAAAATTGATTTTCCGTAGCTAACAATTCACTCCTCCATCGATACGACATTTTATGCGATACGCTTTCTAAGAAAATATCTCTTCAGTGCATGTTTTCGAAGCCAGTTAAGGCAACCTAACATCCGACAGTGTAAGGTTTTGCAAGAGTAAGTCTTAATTTCCTGATAGTAAATTTACTGTCTTTTACCAAAACTTGAAAGAAGCACGGGAGGCTACACCCCCCTCCAATTTTTAGTACATCTAGTCATTTTGTGCTCTGAGAAACTGCGTCCCAAACAAAAATACTGTTGCTTGCCTAAAGTCAAACATTTTGGTCCCCCAAAAATTTTAGGCTGGCTACGCCACTGGATATGCACACCAATGCAATGGGTAGAAAATTTCAATCGATTTGACAAGTTACAGCATGGTTTTGTTATAGGAATATATTGAAACCTTTCCAATAGTCGTGTTATAGTATATCAAATCTTACCACAAGTTATCTTTATAATCGTTTAAAGCAGGGGTGCCCAACCTGAGGTACATTTGCCTATCCGTAGGGGTACATTTAAGGGAAAAATATATTTATTTCCAAATATTCTAACATACAAAAGTTCTATTGAAACTTCAGTGGATTTTGATATTTCACTCAACTTTTTTGTCATAAGAAATTTTAGGGGTACACGCTCGTCTGTCGAAATGCTGAAGGGGTACATGGTCAGAGAAAGATTGGGAACCTCAGTATAATGTTTTTCGCAACTATATCTGCCAGCGCCGCAACCAGCTGATGTTTTCGGAGCGGGCAGTTTTGCCCGGTTGCCCTCCCTGCTTGCGGGCCTGATATCTACAGTACATACCCAGCCAACATGGTACAGCAAAAATTAAAACTTTTAGTTCAGATGTGGTATTTAAAAAAAACACGATTGAAGTAGCGCCGGTTAACGGAAAAACTGCGAAAAAGCCTGGAAGGTCACAACATCTACTCGTTTTTTAAATCTACAAGGACAATTGGCAACATGTTGCACAGTGGAAAGGATTCTATGGACCCCTATCACGGTCAGGGATTTGTTTACCGTGTCCCTTGCAGCGATTGCGGCCTACAACACATTGGTGATACAAAAAGAAATTCTAAGAAACAAAAAAAGGACACTGAGGCTATGTAATGAGCTACCAACCCAAAAAAACGTACGCTCGCAAAACATGTATGGAAATAGGAACACAACACAGACTGATCCCAAAACCGAATTACAGCGCGTGAAAATGATTTTATTTAGCAAGCGACATTTCACCTTGTCATATTTTATAAAACAATGCGCCTATTGTACTTAATTAAAAGTCGTTGGACCTTTTTCTCAATGTATACAAACTAGCCATTAATTGGATTTAACGCGTCGTTTAACTATTTTTATCTGCCTTTAAGGATACTTGCTTGTTACCAATTTTAAGGTTTAGGCCCGCTGTGAAGGAGGCTGAAACTTCGACATGGTTTTTTAAATACAACAGTTGAGCTGAAAGTTATAGTTTTTATATAAACAGAAATTCAACAGAATAATAATAAATCAGAGATCACATTTCCCAGGGCGCGAACCGACGGTTCCGGTGTTCGAGTGATCGCATGGTGGGAGAATCACAACGGAACAGAAGGTGGAGAAGGCATTATCTTCAGGTACGTCGGAACGTATGGAAATGGCAAGCACATTAAACGCATAAATCATCATTCAAACAGGATATATTACACATACAGCAATTCGATGAAGTGGAGTAATTATTAGTAAATAAATGTTTCAACAAAAAAACAAATTTTCTCCTGTTTCTAAAACCACGAATGACGTTTTGTACAGTGAAAAACTAACGTTTTGATCAACCATTTCCAACAGCGAACAAGACGCAAATTTGTAAGGCGTAATGAGTTGGAACCTATGCTGCCAAGGCAGACCCGTAACCAGCTTGGGACACTACATGGGGCGAAGACTTTTCTGAGAGGGGCTCAAATTTTTTGAACTATGCCCAATAGTTTTAAAATGTGTCCAACACATTTTTCCAGGGGGGAGGAAAATTTACGCTCTCCCCTAGTTACGGGCCTGTGCCAATGTCAGGCAGTCCACGTTTGAAATTAGGTACTTAAATCTTGTGACAAAAACATTCCACCGATTTTTGTGAGAGTCTGGACAGCACTTGATGCTAAAAATTTGTTGGAAACTATGCAACGACAACAACAGTGAGACCACCAGATTACCAGCTTTTCTTTTTAGGCAGCATAGCATTAAAACTGTAGACGAAACACAAAAAAAGTATTTTAAAAACAGTAGAAAATGTCTTAACGTGGAGGTATACAACCACTTTAGATAACTCTGTGCGTAGCGTTAGGCTTCGCTCAATATAATGCTTGTCAAAAACTTGTCAACTTATTCAAATTGAATTATGTTTGCTTAATTGTATTCTACATACATTGTAATGGCGATGGGTTCCTGATGAACCTGGTGTTTGACGAAACTATGGTTGCACATGAAACGTTCTAACTTGGTTCTGATAACAGATATGTATTATGACCTCTGCAGACCAACCTCCAGAAATATAACGCAGAACCTTCTTAAAACGAGTACAGTAAATATTTTCAGTGGTCACTCAGCTAAGCGCAAACGATGGCATTTCGTTGGCGTCGGTAGAGAAGACGCAAAATGGAATTTTTCTGGACAACGCTGGTATTCTATGAGCACAAGGCTGAATTTGAATGGTTTTGACGTGGGCTATTTTTGATTTTTTTTTATTGGCTAACTGCTCAAAACTTGCAATAATCAAAAAAAACGTGTGAATTTTTCTGTAATATCTCTTCCCGAAATTTTTGACCGTTAACCCTTGTCTTGAGTTTTATGAGGTAAAATTGTTTCTCTGTGAAAAACACGCCATGGAAGAAACAATATTCTTAGACGAGTTTTATGCAAGCTGACTTTAAAACAAAAAATATCTATGTGGGGACAAATCGACCAACGGTAGTAAGAAAGCCGCATATCTTGATTTAATTCCGAGATTGCCAGAGTCGGGGCAAAAAGCACTGAGAAAGGGATTGCATTTCGGGATCTCATATACATCTTGTTTGTTAGACGACGTTGTTATTATGCGCCACTAATATTTATTGCAACCAACTAATAGTCAGACTGGCCAAGCGCGACCATTTTATCCATTGTTGTAAGTTTCTATTCCAGGCCTCTCAAGATTCCTCGAGGTATCTACCACATGCAGTTGAGCCTTCCATGTGCTGTGAGCGACATTAGGGTAAGTTTTCCGCTTGGGGTCATTACTGCAGTCAATCGATTTGGCAACCTTGGCTACCTTTTGCAAAGAAAAAAATACCTGAGTTTTTCTTCTAGCACGTTTAATGAAACACAATAAACAACACTCAGTTCGAAAGTCGTGTTATCTAATGCACAAGACTATCTCCGTGGCAATTGTTGTGGCACTGCAATCATCATTACATTAAATTTAAGATTTTATATCATCTTGTTGCGCTTACTTCATGAATCCGCTTTTATTTGATATAAGTGGCTTAAACTAAATTGCGCCTTTGAAAAGTAACGTCTCGGCAACAATTGAAACACTGAAGGATTTCCACAACAAAAACTTTCAGTCACAAGAAATTTACGAACTATTTCTTTTTTGTGTCTGGAAAAACAGATTTAGATTCCATGCTTTATACTTCCACACTCGATAACTTTTTGTACTAAAATTGGTATTATATGGAAAAATCACTGCTGGAAACGAAATGTTTTTCGTCTCTTAGAATTTATTTTGATACCGACCCAATACAAAGTGTATTCACCACAGAAGCACTAAAATGTACAGGCGCATGCTAAAACTGCACAAACAAACAGACCCGTTCATAACAGATCCGTTTATAACTGGCCCGTTCATAATAGACAACGTTCACAACGGGTCTGTTTTGAACGTGGTGCGTTATACGAACGTGGTCTGTGATGAACTGGTCTGTTAGGAACGGGTCTGTTACGAACGTGGTCTGTTTCTAGTGTTCTGTTATGAACAGGTCTGTTTGAACGGACACCACAATGACCACCAGAAAGCACCGGACCACTAATGCTGGTTTGACTTCCTATGATTCAAACATAGCAATATGCAACTTCTTTACAAACAACATTTTTCCGAAAATGATAAAATTAATGCGCCGCTAAAATTGTTTCTGACGTGCATTGCAGTAACTCTCTACTCAAAAACAATTGCTCTTTCCACCAATAACTTTGTTCCAAACATATATCTGATAACGCGTTGACATGTCAGCACGATAATCGGATGTGCTTTTATTTGAAATTTTGAAGGCTGTTTTGGAATTTTGTGTACATGTTAATAGCATCACTTTTTGGAAGGATTGACTTGATCAGCCCCAACATAAAAATTTCTATAAATCTGACTTCACTGAACTACACACGACAGAAAAACTGACTTTACCAAACAACATGCAACAGTTTTTGCGGGGATTGTTATTATGAACTAACAACTGATCATATTCAGGCGTAACTGATATTGAGGCAGAAGCTATTGACTGCATTCTGGTGTGCGCCGATGTCTTAAACGCAACGGCTTTCCTGTACATTTCAATACAAGCTCTCTTCGATTATGTATGGACAAGCAAACAAGAAAACAAATACTTTCTGGTGGCTTTAACAATATTTAACGTTGGCTTCCATCCCAACAGCTTATTGCACGACATCTGAACATCAAAAAAGAAAATCTTATGTGTTTTTCAAAACATTAAAAGCAGTTTGAATCGAGTGAAACATTTTTCAGATTTTTTAAAAAGTTTCATCAAACCTTTCGGTACTGATTCTTCCTTCTGTGTATGATACAGTTTTGGCATGTTAGAGTTGATGAAAATGCGTCCCGACCGGACAATGGTCGTTACTTACTCTACCAAAGCGATCCATGGCAGAGAAAGAAATCCGAAATTGGATTTGTTTTCAATCTCAAGAAGCAAAGGTAAACCTTGTCAATATTTTATGTGAAGGCAAAAATGCAAAAATTCTTTTTAGGAAGATGAGCTTGTGTTAGAAATATGAGAAACTGCTTTCACTAGAACACTCCTCATAAACTTAAAGATTCCTTATTGGTTCAAAAAGCATGAAAAACAAAGTTTAGAAAATATTCCGAAGCAGGTAATTTAAAAATCTTGACCCATCATCTCGGAATTTCATGAAACATAAATCGTAATTTCGTTTTTTAAACTTGTAGATGAAAGTTGTATCAAATGCAGAGAACACAATCCAGATATGCATGCGATTTCCAGTTTGGGCGTACTAGCTAACTTTATATCGGAGATCACTCTATTTCTTTTGCGAATAAGATAATGTCGAGCATCAGTCGGTTGGCACAAGAGTTTTAGATGATGTAAACATTTTTGAACAAAAAAACAAGGCAACAAATGCAGTATTCCCGTCACTGTCAATTTTGTGCCTGTTATTATCTCCCCCAACAGGCTCAAATGTTCCAATGATTCTCATCGGTCGCTTTGTTCCGTGCAACCTAACACGAAACAAATGTGGCCGCAGTCACTAGGCCTCTTACGCATATACTAATATATTTCACCCTTGTGAATTTATGTGCTCAAAAGATCATCTTGCAATTTTAAAGAAGAAAACATCACAGCTGCTTTTGATGTTCCACCTGTTCGCCTCAGCGAAGAAAGCACTACAACAATAAGTATGCTTTTTGTTTCTTTTTTCAAAACAGTTACCTGCTTAGTATAACTGTAGTTTCCTTAATAATTGTCGTTCTTATATACAGTATTGTATGATTAGGATAGGCTCAATACTACAAGTTTATTTTCTGCGTGGTGATTTACGAAGCTGATATCACAAACTTTAAAACTTTTCAATCTCGCTATAACATTTCGTTTTTCATCCCAGCTTTCAAACATGTGGCATGTTGTACAGTAAACGTGGTTAGATGACACAAATGTGCTTGATTACGGCCATCACGATGTTTGAGACATTTGACGCCAATATCATTGCTCCCAAGAAACTACGTGATTCAGGGCCATGGTAATTAGGAAAAGATGCTGATGGGTCTTCATGGGTTTCTCTAGTATACTGTGGATTAAGATTTTCTCCAGGGTGAAAACAATGCTGAATTTTCATTTTATCAACTCAAAACCATTTTCTACTAAAAATTCATTAGGAAGATATCAAATTTCAAAATTCAGGAGGAACATGGCCCCCTTCCGACGCCATGTGTTGTTGCTACCATAGGCGTAGCCAGGAGGGAGGCCAAAGGTGCCATGACCCCCAACTTTTTAGAAAATATGGTCATTTTGTGCTTTGAGAGGTGTTTTTCCAAACAAAATAGGGTTATTCGCCTAAAATCAAACATTTTGCCCCCCAATTTTTTTGGCCGCTTCCCCAATTTTCGGGCTGCCTACGCCACTGGTTGGTATCGTTTTTAACATTTGTGGAAGTGAAGTTTTTATTGAAATAAAAGCTCTCTTTGATACACAGTCCCTTAATGATACAATGGTTGTTCCAGCACGAACCTAACGATGTGAAATTGATCTAACTCCGGGTCGTATTTAATTAACTGCTGATGTCATTCGCTAAACTGATTTTACGAAGCTGCACGATCAGAGTTTTCGTTGCATTAAAGCTATTTTCCAAATAGGACGGTGCCCCATTCTCCTGTGTCTGCAAGGAAAATACATTTGTAGTTTGTCATACGATCTCCTCCTGGCATGTAATACAGGAGTCTACGTAAATGCCATAATTTTGATAAGTCAGGTATTGGCACAAAATGGTGCTGCCAGAGGTGTGAAATACGCATTGCAACGGTTAGTCATATTGGCCACTTTAAGCATATTCAACATCTGGTAAAAATTCAAGTGTTCGCCAGTGCCCACTGCCCCTCATGTGTGGTGGTTTGTTTTGCATCGTTGTATTTTGTAAATTGGGTAGGCGTTTGTAAGTAGTCATGGAAGAAGGTTTGAGTTTCCCCACTTGGTGGTGGGAGACAATAATGTCGGAGAGTATGTGGCCAGTGCATCAAGCTGAGATAGTTCAAGCTTTGATCCTTCCTCGCCAGGATGGCTGTAACAAGCAGACCCTTGGCCAGTAAGTGTAATCATGCTTGTAGTGAGCATGCTAGGACGAAAACGTCAGGCTAAGCACCGACATTGGAGACGCTTCAGTTTGAAAAATAGCCTGAATTTTGCACTAAGTTCTGCAAAGACAGCCGACATTTCGTTAAAAATATGGTCTGATCAAATTATAAACAACACTTGTATGTTAATAATTTAGAGACTGGATTTGCACACCGTAGTAGCAGATGTTAACGAGCTTTCCCCAAATCTCAGTGGAGACGTGATCAACTGTCGTTTCGCCGGTGTTTGTTAAAATATAGGCGTAGCTAGGGGGCCAGGGGAGCATGGCTCCCCCACAGTTTTAGCATATATAGTCAATTTGAGCTTTGAGAAGCGTTGTCCCAAATAAAATACTGTTGCTTTCCTAAAATCAACGATTTTGAAACCCCCAAATTTTGGGCTGGCTTCGCCATTGAATACAGTAACAAAATTTTGATAGCAAATTCTTTCTTCAACGGCTAACATGCATGAAAGTGGATACTGTTAAAACTTGAGAAAACTGTTGGGAAATCCTGCAAGAAAATTGAAGGGACCGCCAGCCCACGTGCGGTAGAAGTTTTGAGATTTCGCTTTGATTTGTCTTGGAAATGTTACGCTAGCTTGCAGTACATTCATTTAGGTATGTGTTTCGTGGATATCATCAAATATCCTACTGTGATAGGCTGACGCAACTGGCTTGTGCTTTCGAAACAGTATAACTGAGTTAAATATTTTAATAGGCATCCCTGTTAAACGTACGGAGTGGATTTCCTCCTCTCAAAATGCAGCTGCTTACGCAGGAATGATCGAGTTAAACTTCTTGGATGTTTTTCATGGGACGAATAAGGTTAGACTTAATGTAACATTTGTGTGTAAAAAACAACGTAATATTAATCCACAAAACATGGCAATAACAATCACGCTCCCTGCATTTATTCACGTAGATCCGTTTATCCTTTCAGAAATAAAGATATTCCATTGAAATGTAAAGAAAAAGTTTGGAATACCGAAAGTCTTTACAAGCATTTGTATATGGTCTTCGATATGACTGCTATTGCTATGTTTGTTATACTTGAATGCGCAAACACTTCCTAACAATTTTGTTAGCAACTCCAAAACTATTCGAAATCTAACCTGCAACTCCGAAACAAAACTGCGGCAAGTTATTTGAATTACTTCGATTGGAGAATAATACCAATGTGTAATTTCCGTTTTGCGCACTTAACAACACATTTGTTTTTCACGAAGTGCACGCCGCTGCACAGCATAAACGGCTGCTTGGCTTCACTTATTCATTTTGTTTCAAACCGCATTCAGTTTGCAGGATTCCAGTTTTGCTACAATTTCCACAATCAAGCTCTTCTATTTATTATGTGCAAAACATTTGTCGTCAGAATTCTTTGATCAGGTGAAAAATGTCCACAAACAACATTATACTCTAGGTTTGCTGCACGCTTTCAAGGAATCAGCCAACTGGGCTCTGCTTTCACGACTTTGCGATGATTCGGACATGCACATATCTAAAATTTCAGGACTTATGACCAGGGCTGTGGAGTCGAGGAGTCGGAAAGATTTTCAACCTGAGGAGTCGGAGAAAATGTTAACGACCCCGACTCCGGGCTGACCTTTTGCTCGCCGATTGTGACTGTTTGTGCCACAAACGTGCGTAAGCATCACACTTGGCAATTTTCCAAACTGGATCCTAACGAAGATCAGAAAATAATAGCGAAGCAAGCTCTCTGCCGTCTCGCAATGAAAATAAAGGGGGTGGAATCGGAGACTTCACAGAGTGAATTTCCTGCATCATTCTTCGTCGTAGCGAGGACCACGACTTTAACAAGCATCTGGTTAAGGTGGGAAAAGACCAAATGAAGAAAAGGCATTTTGATGTAAATGAGCCTTTGATCGTAAAGTTTGAAAAGTTCAAACAGCATTTCCATCAGGTTGTTAAAGCAATAGAAGAAAAGTACTGCCGTTTGTGCGAACTGCCATTGGAAGAACTTATCTCACTTTACCCGAAATCATTCGAGATGCAGCTCGTACGGTCACATATCTTCCTCCGACCCAGGCCAGTGCCGAAAGCCTTTTCTCTGCTTTGAAAATAATAAAATCTGGCCTCAGAGCTCCAATGCAGGAAGACATTGCACATACTACATTATTTCTTAAAACGTACAAATGAGTTTCGGTTCTTATGTCTCATACTTCCAACGCAGTCGCTTTTGAATTGAACTGTAGTGTTTTTCTTAACAGTAATTATTGATTAAAACAGATACTTTATAAAGGATATCAAAAGTTGAAAAATGTATCCAACCCGTGTGCATGTGCTCATATTGCGTGACACAGTAGAAAAACGCGCTCGAGTTTCATGATACCATCTCAAATGGCTTTATTGACACAACTTTTTTACGCTAGAACACTGCCAAGCCTCAGCTTTGCTGAACGCACATGTGTCGCGCTACCTTTTTCCTTGGATGGCCAACTGAACACGTTACAAGTAAGCTGTTATACAGGTCAAAATCCACGAACTATCAAGAAAGAAAGTAAAACAAATTAGCTTTTCAGCTTAACCACTTGGGAACATTCACCTTACTTTTCGTTATCTAAACACTTCGTAGTACCCTACCTTCAGTTAGGTACAACAAACCTGCAAGGTTCAAGAATCAGTCAACATATATTTTTTAATACAAAAAGTTGCGATAGAGCGGCAGAACTCGACATGATATCAGCGTTCTCTAATAACATGAATTGTGGTTATTTTAGATGAATATTTTCTTTTCTGTAAAAATAATTAAGACTAACCCCTGCTTAATCATATTTCGCAAAAGTGAGAGATGAACGAGCATGTACATCGTTTCAAAACAAGTTTCCGTATTCCTAGAAAGTGCAAGTAGGGTTATGAACTCATTTGAAAATAATTATCACTTTAAGTAAATAACACAGCTGGAGGTGGAAGTCGATCCGGAATCGGAATTGGAATCGGATGTTGGGACTTCCGACTTCCACAGCCCTGCTGATGACACGTGAAGTTACGTGAAATCGCTTTCCTATTAAAAACATTTCCTGATAGATTCAATTGGTTCGCCTTTGTGGAGTCTAATTACGTTAAAAACGTCCTGTGCAAAAATGAAATTGTAGCCTTGTTTGCAACAGGTCCTACCAAAAAATGACACAACCTCAAAACCACCTGCTGGTACCTACGTCATACGCATGGAGTTCGGTGAAGAATGCCAGGGAGGACTAAATATTTTGGTATGTTTACAGCAATTTAACAGATTCATGCTTTTCCATAAAAATGTCATGGTCCGACCAGTGGCGTAACTGGAGGCTTGAGCCAGGGAGGGCAAAGCTTAGCTAATGGGGGCCCACTAGCCAAAAATCAGAAAAAGGTTAAGAAATGATAGTGAATCTCTAGATGTCGTGGATGTCCACTAGATAAAAAAACGAAAACACCCCGAAAAGCGAAAAACAACAACAAATTAAAGAATACTAAATATCAAAATGTCAAGTAAAGGCGGCCCAGTGTTTGCTTTTAGCTTGCCAGGAGGGGCGGCTCGCCCCTTTGCTCCCCTGTCAATTACGCCACTGGGTCCGACCTTCATAACAATTTTCACGTCAAACTCCTTTGTGCGAGTCAATAATGCTTTGACGTAACTCGCCGAATGAGTGTAGGCTCCAATGAATACTACTACTCCTAACATCCAAAAAATCTTCACGATTTCGCTCAATACCACGATTCGCTTTGTGAAGTTTTGACCTGAATGTTGGCGGTTCATGAGGCAAATGGCGGTTCATCAGCGAAGTTTCCTTGTGGCCAACTGGTTAAGGACAATGCTGTCTAAATACAGTTGGGTTTCGAATTTTAAATTATGGGTTGATTTTAATCGCTAATGATCATTAACCACTTCGTTACGATCGTTTCTTCACATGGCATTTTAGTTTTTGCAGATTGTGTGCTTGTGTCAGGAAAGCGCAGTCGTTTCAGAGTTTGATCTAGGTCACTCCAACTCTAAAGGCAAAAAGCTTCAGTCTATCCTCAGGAAATGCTTGAAAAACTTTTAAGCAAAGCCGTGATAAACTAAAACTGGATAAGGGTCAAAACAAACAATTGTTGATGTATCTTCTTCTTGTGAATGGCAAAAACATGCTTACAATAGTGTCTGCTCCTGATTTCGTGTTTCTTCAAAAAGTGAAGGTGAAACATGAAGGGGATATACAGCTTTCAAACATTTGTACTTCAGCTCAGTTCAGTATATTTACCATCTTGTACACAAAATATGCGATCAGCATGTAGGGCAGGAAACGACGGCCGCCAGGGCCACTGTCCCTACAGAGCAACTAAAGAATATACTATTGTACAATCACACAGGTAAACTACATAGAATGCAAAACAAATACAATTGAAACACAACCGTGAAAGTAAAATAAAATCTCAAATAAACATAGACATTTGAAGAACGTAACAACTAAAGCGTTTACTGTTGTAAACTTAAGCAACTGAAGGATTTTTTTGAGCAACTGACGGATTTATTGTAGTAGCATCACACAGGTTTATAGAAAACACAAATATAACTGAAATGCAACTTAGAAAGAATCTCACATAAAGATAAAAACGTTCAAAGAAAGTGAAAACACCACACAATGAAAAATACAAAGGAAAAAATAAAACACATTCCAAACTCAAGTAAAAGCATGTTGCAGTTCACCATAGCATATTACAAGTATCTACGGCAAAAACACCCCAGCCCACGTGTAAGTCACCCCCACAACAAAACATATCCTGCAAAAAGATAACATCGCAGCTCAAAGCTATCCGAGTAATTACCTTTTGTTGAATGCCTTGTCTTTTGCTGAGTAATTATCTTCCGCTGAATACAATTCGTAACACTTCACGTAGCATTAGACGAAAAGAAAGAGGCCAAGAATTAAAAAAATTTTGTTTGAGCAGTTGACGTGGGGTATGATTCACAAAAACACTCAGCTTCTGCCCAACAACCAATCGAATGCAGCCTTCTTCGTTCAAAAACTCTCTCAATGGACAACCAACCAAGTGGGTGAGTAACTACGCCAGATTTTATTGAAACTCTGGATTATATTGAAGATTTTAATGAAAAGCCTGAGTTTTACTTAAATACCTTGTCGATTTTCAAACTCTATTTAGTTTCAGCTCTAGAGGTTAGAAAATTCTTAACTGTCTTTCTACTTCAAATGACTGTTTTTTTCCCAGCGTTGACGTACCAGCACTGGCCAAAGCGAAGTTAGATCTCCCCGAGCTGTTTTAAGAGTCGTATGGGCACAAATCTTGTATGGCCAAATTTGGGCAAAATTATTACCCAAGTGTGCAAACAGATATGCCCAAATTAGACAATTATTCTTTCTTGAAATTTTCAAAAATTTTTGATTTTTTACGAAATTTTACCAGTTTTTTGGGTGTTTGGGAAACTTGGTAACTACGATTTCGGATCCCTGGAAATCATATTATCTCAAGCAAGCTTTCGGTGGTATGCTGTCCAGAATATATTTATTCGTTGTGTCCCATAATGTTTCGTGCCATAACCTGTCAAATGCCTTTTTGAAATTAATAAAGGCATGGTAGATGTTTTGCTAAAATAAATATAACATGGGGCAAAAACTGATACAATACATCAAGAACCTCTATTCTGAAGCTACCAGTGCTGTTTTCGTCCATGGCAGAGTTGGTGATTGGTTTCACACAACAGTCGGAGTCTGTCAAGAATGTCTCTTGTCCCCAACAGTGTTTATTCCCGGAACGCATAATGGTTGACGCACTCAACGAACACTCTGGCACGATCAGCATTGGAAGACGCATTATCACCAGCCTTTGGTTTGCCGATGATATCGATGGCTTGGCAGGGAGCGAAGAAGAACTTGCTCGCCTAGTAACCAACCTGGGTCAAACAGCCTCAAGATATGGCATGGAGATTAGTGCCGAGAAGACCAAGCTGATTACAAACAGTGCCAATCCTATAACAACAAGAATAATAGTGGCTGGGTAAGAACTTCAGACAGTTCAACAATTCAAATACCTTGCTGCCATTATTATCAATGAGGAACGATTGAAAGCTGTGATTGTTGCAAGAGCCGCACAGACCTAAGCAGCATTGGGAAAACTTAAACCCATCTGGAGAGAACAAAACGCCATGCCTCTTCCAACTAAGGTGAAACTACTGTATGCTTTGATATATTCCATCTTTCTGTATGCATGCGAATCCTGGACATTAATAGCAGAACTCCAAAGAAAGATCCAAACAATGGAATTGAGATGTCTTAGAAGAGTGCTCAGCAACCCCTACAATGCTCACACCACCATCACCCATTGAGTCACTACGAAGATCTACTTACCACAGTGAATAAAAGAAAACTAAGATGGCACGGACAGTTTAGAAGATCCAACTGGCTCTCCAAGATTATTCTCCAAGGAACGGTGCAGGGAAAAAGAAAAAGTGGCAGACAGAAAAAAATGGACCGATAACATCACGGAATGGACAAACAAAACTTTTTTAGGAATTCAGGCAGTCGCACACAACCGTCAACTATGGACTCAATTGGTGCAGCAATCTGTAAAGGCTGCGCCCCTATGACCTCGAAAAAATAGGGTTATGGGACAAGAAGAAGCTGCCCAGAACAATGCCAGTATAATTTCAAAGAGAAAAGCACTGATTCCTTTTAGTTAGAAGTGAATATTTTGTTTCTTAGGTGATAGTAGCGCGCGTGTGTATTTAGCTTCCTCTGGTAGGCTATTCAAGAATCTTGTCAACATCCATTATGCACAAGACTTTCAATGAGCATGTGATACTGCTAGATGCTAGGAACACTGGATATATTCGGAGCTAGTCCATGCTCGAAGCGTGAGACCTGGATTGTATGGTTATAAAAAGGTTTTCCACATTTTAGCTGCATTCGGCCATTTTTCAAGTACTCTAGCATTTCTACTGGCAAGGTGAGACAAATTGACTGACTGCATCCGTCCTTAATTGATCCACCGGTGTTCAGAATGTGTCAACAACAGACAGCATTCTTTCCAACCGACCAGGAACGCCGAGGCAAACAAAGTGCAGGAAGATCATGTGAAACGTTTGAGGATCCAGCTGTTATGAATGAAGTGGATAAAATATACTGTATGTTTCATGTTTTGTATTATGATAGGTGATGCTAGCTGTGTAGCAGCGCAGCTGGCTGCTACATGCAGCGCGCAAAAGAATAACATCCTCCCCAGTCAAAGGCATAGCATCCCAGATGGTGAAAAAAACATTGGAACGGTCCTTTGGCCGAGTAGCTAATGGCGCTGCCCGAAGCCCAACACCCACCACTTCCAAGCTCAATGCTGCTGACCACCTACAGTATGCATTTAATGCAGGCATTTATACATACTGCTGATCATTGCCGCTTTTTATATGTTCTGTCAGACGTTTTAGCTGAAACATAATCCATATCACCATTTCTAATAATTTAAATCTAGAGTATCCACAGCCAACCTTTTGTGTATCACGTTCTTAATCAATCTGAAATTAAAAGATTGAAGTCTTTTACTCATGTGTAACATGGCAATTACTACATCAAACAAAGAAAACCTTCTCACCATTTCTAAAAATTATCAGAGTTTAAAATAGAACACACATAGATTTTTATGCCAAGTTGATCGCTTATCTTTCAAGTGAAATTTCATATGTTTTGCCAATATAACAACAAAGGAGTTGAATGCAGTAGCACATAATAGTTTTCTACCTTTTGATCTGATAAGGATCTTCAGACAACATTACCCTATGACAAAGCGTTTTTTTCTGTATAACTCTACAGAGCAGACATGTAAGGAAAGCAATAGAGCCAAGTGCGGCGCTTGGGCCAATGCGGCTCAAGGGCACATTTCACTTGTCCCTGGTTTGATTTTAGAATGTGTTGTGTGCGGTCCGCCACGCACGGGCCGTTTCAAATTTTATATATTTATTTATAGAGCGTAAATTTGACGCATCTTCATCATTCTCTGTATAAGAGGGACAACTTGTTTTATATTCAGGACTCCTGTACGGCTATGATTCTTCCGCATGCCAGGATCGAAGTGGAATAAAGTGTTCGGTGCTGGTTAACAGCTTTTTGGTGGATTCTGTGTACAATTCTGCGGATTTCGACAAATCAACTGACGTTTAGTCACAGACCGTCGCCAGTTTTTCTCTTAAGCTACATAAAATCTAGCCGTTTAGAACAAAGTAGAAAATGTTATTACTGGCTATTGCTGTGGCAGCGCCAGAATCATTTAGTGTGTAATCGCGTTGTTCTCCATTCCGTTTCTTGGAAGACATACATTGTCGAATAAGTTTAAAGGACCTAATAAAGGGAACAATATTTTTGTAATATAAGTAATTGAACTAAAACGAACGGACTTTCATGTTATAAGTGTAAAAAACTACAGGTTTCATCGTGTTTCGTAAATGCTGAATGCAATAAATAATTTCGAATTTCACGTCTGGCTGAGCAGTTTACATCTAATTTTGCTGCTTGCACAAGGCCTTTTGTTCATCATGATGACATTGCCAAGATCATGCATTTCTCAAAATCTTCCGGACGGAGCATGGGCGTACGCAAAAATTTTTTCAGGGTTTTGCAACGTCGACATGTTGCTTATCCTATTCAGGTTGCTGGCAATGTAATGCAAACGGTCGTTCACAAAACGCTTTACCTTATCTACACCGCAAAGAAAAATCTCCATGAAAGCGCGTGCTCCATTCGCATCCTTTTTGAAATCGTATTCAGGTGGAGGTGTGTACAAGTTTGCCAAAAGGGTGTACTTTCTGTCATCTTTTACAGCTTTTGCTGAATTGGGGTATCATCCAATATCGTTATGGTTGTGAATTGCAGACAACTGAGTGTGAATTGGACTTGAACTATCCACAACGTTTGCGGTGCTCTCACTAGTCTGTGCGGGTTGCACCTCCCTTCTCAATATTTAATCTGTAATGTTTTCTACACTTTGGCTGTCACAAATGCTGTTTCTTTTCATTAATTACCTACTATCCAGTTTTGAGCACTTTCTACAAATAAGTCACAATTTAAGAATAAGCAACGGTCAGAACAACATCAACGGTTGTAAAAAACAGGAAGTTAGACACTCTCGCAAAACTGTTTCAAGCAATGAGAAGTAGACTTGTGTGTTGACAACGACTATCGGACAACTTGCCAAAGTTGGAACACCACGCAAGCTTTAAAAATAGCAGATAAATTATGAAAACTCGCCAGAGGAAATGCAGCTTAGCACTTGCTCACTCAAAACCCAGTATTAAACCTTAACAATGAAAATGTATTTCTACAAGCCTGCATAGACAAGCCACGTAGTATGTGAAAAATAAAAAAGCCTGCATAAGCGTATTTCAAGCTATTCGCTCAGGAACATTGTTCAGACACAGGTCAGGCTCGTATTAGCAATGGATATTTCAAACTTGTTGATGCATTGCTACAGATTCACTCTTAATAAAAACTCCAAATGATTGAAGGCAGGTGGTTCTGATTTGCCTTGTGCCTGGTCCTAGTGTTGCCCAATTTAGAACGTCATAAAGAAGATAAAGTTTTTTTAATAAAGAAGATGTAAAAGTGTTCATCTCGAAAAACTGTTGAAACAAAATTTTTGTCAGGAATTTGTTACCTGCTAGACCTGCCAAACAGTTTTTTAAATCTTGATAGAAGATCAGCTCACTGCTAGACTGAAAATTTTGCAGCTAACCGTGGGAAAAACTGCTAGCTTTAGCAGCAAATCAGCTAAATAGTAACACTAATAACTTGAATTAAACGTTTGAAGATTTGCTGCCATGTTACTTTTACGCAATAAAAACATCAGCAGAAGAAACCCCTCCATGTTTGGCCAGGCAAAGGAGCGAACATGAGTTAACTGCAAGCTCACTACTGCGTTACACAAAGACAGTGCAACTGGCTTTTGTGCAGCGTGAGTGTCATACCGGGAAATAAGCTGTCATTGCAAAAATTAAAGCAAGTAATCGGAATTGAGCTGTTGGCTTCATGTTTTCTAGAAAATTTTGGTTCTTACTTCCAATTTCCAGGGGGGTCAAATGGCCGTTCCCCCCTGCGGACGTCCATGGGACAGAGCGCTTGACCTGCCATTGGTTCTGCAAATCACCGTTGCTTATTCATACAGCTTTGAATTAAGTTTCCCAAAAGCAATCGGAAGAACCCCATTGGATCAAGCGTCTATAATAAAATCAAAGCTTCTCTTAAGAAAGCACAGTGCTTAGCATGTTCCACAACTTGGCCGTAAAAGCAGCTATTTAGCCTATATACATCTGTTGCGCGGCGTGGAGTTGCTCAAAAACGGTTTCATGTTGTGACGTGATTCGTGAATAAGTAAAAAGTGGTAAAAAGTGGCCTATAAACCTATACGAAAAATCAGGACAATCTTTAAAGCGTAGAGACTATTTCATAGAGTCATTGGGAGTTACACTTGATGCCTGCAGGAAAGATGTAGTGTTCGACAAAAAAGTTTACAAAATTTACAGTATCTTTAAATGTGATAGCTGATTTATTCTCTGCCTTTGTGTGTAGGCGTAACCTACTCAGACAACACGCACAATGGCAAACAATTATCTCGCGAATATACTATTTGTGGATGAAACGACGATAACAGCCTTCAAAGAGACCCCAACAGCAAATGCAATGTGTAAGTACTCTACTTTCAAAGGGACCACAATAGCAACTGTAATGTGCAAGTCCTACGCTTTCAAAAAGGCCCACGATCGCAAATTTAGTGCGTAAGTTGTCTCACTACGCTTTCAAAGGGACCCTGCAACGCAGTGGTTCCCAAACTGGGGGTAAATTACCCCCCGGGGGTAATATGCGATTCATCGGGGGGTAATGCGGAACCAAAACCACAATGTTGTTCTATATCAGGGATGGGGAACCTGCGGCCCGCGTGAACGTTTGGTATGGCCCGCATCAGAATTTTCATTGCCCAAGTTAGAGTACAACATCGTCTCAAAACGAAGCTCCGTGATAAGCAGGTACTTAGACAGAAAGTAAAGAGAAGTCGCTCTTCCTCATAGTTCGATAAAGGTAGTTATTTAGGATAAAATTTATTGATTTTGTGGCCCGCCAGCGATAATGCACAATTCATGTGGCCCGTGATAATAAATACGTTCCCCATCCCTGTTCTATATCATGAGCGATCACCACGAAATATTGTGGGTGATAAAACACAATCGCTACCTTGATTTGGTTAACGGCTTGAACAAGCTTGGGAACCCCTGCTGTAACGTATGAAGTAGCCTATCTTGCTTTCAAAAGAGGCCCAACAGCAACTGTAGTATATAAGTAGGCCAATTTGCTTTCAAACGGTCCCACGACAGCAGTTGTAATGTGTAAATATGTTACTTTCCAAGGGGTCTAAGTGTGATGTACTGTATAAGCACTTTTCTTTCAAAGTGTCCCCCAACTTCACTGATTTCTAGTGCTTCATATTTCAATTTGAGGGTCGAAGTTTTCTTTGGGGGCTAAGTGGTGACGGGACTGAATTTTTGGCCCTGTGATAGCGTGGGCCCCCCAAATTTGGGATATGGAGTGCGGCTGTTACGGCTCCGGGGCGAAATTTCAGTAATATTCATTAGGTAGTTAAGTTTCACTATGGGTTCGCTACTGTAAGAGAGATGAAGCATATTTCACAACATTGCTATGACAAAACAATGGACGGAAAAAGGTCCTTATATCGCGAATGTGTTGTTTTCCGAATTGTACAAAATCATGGTAAATAAAGTTGCTTAAGCTACTTTCGTAGGTTTTAGGGGGAGCGATTGCCCCAAACGCCCTATGGATCCCCCATGACCATCTGTGTGAGGTGTTGTTCAGCGTCTTCATTTTCAATTTTTTATATACGCTCTAAACTTATTTTTCCAACACGATCATGCTAATAGCTAAGATCTGTTCTTATCTAGGATTTTCGATGTCGCAATCGCAATCAACCTGGAAAAAGAGTAAAATATCAGGTTACAATCCGAGGTATTATACTTCCGCAAAAAGATCTTAAGTAAGGAAAGGGGACAGAGGAAGGAGGCAATTCAATAGTAGCATATAGCTTAGCCTTGGACATTAAGCAATCTTCACTACAACGTGTTGTATTTAAAATACCACAGGTTACTTCAACGTTAACAGCTTCTAAAGTCACATTAAGAAATCCAAAAAACACTCCAGTTTAGACAGTTAAATGTGCACTGAACACACAAGAAAAAATAACAATATGGAACTGATTCATACATTGATACTGCAGCCTATATGATCAACTACCAAGGAATGTGTACAAACGCAAATTTCCAATGAGAAATGACTTACCACTTCAACAAGAATATTTTATATAAATAGCAATGCTTCACTGAGCTACATTAGTATCAGTGAATTTATGCAGTGCAATAGATAGTGCAGTTGCTACTGTTCATGAAAACGTCACGTCACAGCAACAAATTGAAATATTAGAATTTGGTAGAATGCAAGAGGTGAAATTCATTGCATGAAACAAATGGAAAATCTGAAAACCTAAACAGTATAAAGTCACAGATACACTACCACACACAACATTGTAGCTGCAGTAACTTAGTTAATTATGTTCATAAATAGCCTACTTCACTGTAACAGATTCACACTTGTAAACCTCGCAACATCAAGCAAGTTTGAAACACGAAAACTTAACAGTATCATATCGCAGCTGCACCACATTATTACGACAAAACAATTTGTAGCTGCACAAGGACTACTTCCAATTATAACGTTACAGTATTGAATCAAACCTACATGTACATCATTATAAAAAAATTCATAGCTGCATTTACTAGGTACAGCTGTCCATGAAATCAGTGATGGTGTCTCAAGACGTGTCTCGAGACCCATTTCTTGGAGTCTCAGTCTCGGTCTCCAATGTCTCAGGTCTCGTCTCGGACTCCAAGGATTTTGGTTTCGGTCTCGAACTCTTCGTCTCGAGACTTTGCATAGGTTATTTTTTATGAAGTTTTGCAAGAAGGAAAGTTCGTACGGCTCCCATGCTAAGCAAATCAAAGAAATTTTGATCAGCTTAAATAATAAGCAAAGGTAACTTTGCCAACTGGCAACCACATAACTACCCAAGAAGACAAAAAGCAAACAGCAAGAAAAGGACAGAGCAGCGTTTGGGTCTGACGTCTGATGCCGTAGAACGTAGATTAGTGGTTCTTGGTCGGTCTATCCAACCACGCGGAGTCTTATTTCTTAGTTTGATGGTCACAAACTGCTCATGAGAAAGGTTTTTCTAAAGATTCAAAAGAATTAAAACTGAATTAAAGGATCACAATGTGTCTAGGACAGGTTGTACAACACTAAACATTCGATGCATTTTAAAAATGACAAACTTAGGCAAACAAAATTTAATTAAATCCTGGATAATTTTGTTATGAAGGCCAGGACTAAACCCTTCAAATTGTTTGTGTGCTCTTTTCAGTCTGACTTGATTCGATGATTGTAGCTTTTTGTTTCTTAACACGTATTTCAATAATGACAGCATAATAAGGGAAGTTTAAACATCACATCCTTTCGCGCGACGGTTTCGTTGCATTCGACTCTTCGCAGTCTGGAAAGCAACAAACAATCGAATCGTCATCCCAGCTGTTGCAACCATTTGGGATGTTTTACTTGACGTGTTTTGCTCGTGAGTGCAAGATTTTGACAGCCCTTGTCCTTACGGCCGTTACATACATGTGTAGTGTGTTTGGTTTTTAGGAAATTGTATATTTTGGGTGCTACTGTTGAGCACAGCGATGAAAAAAGAAATGTAAAGTTGACGTAGGCCATGTGTTTTTTCAAAAATTTAACCGTGACGTTTTGTTTGTCTCCCCTGTCGAAATTACAATAGTGTTCCCGCCAGCCAAGCACGCATTACACAATTCCATGTCATTGAACGCTTTTGCGCCGAAACTAAGAACAAGCGCAGTCATCGTGGGGCACTCGTAGTAAGGATCTACAAATTTTTATTTACCGTACTTTTAGAGCAGGGGTTCCCAAGTTCCCAACCTTTGTTTCCCATGTACCCCTTAAGCAGTCTGACACATGAGCATGTACCCCTTCAATATATCGACAGATGAACAATGAACATGTACCCCTAACATCTCGTATGACAATATATTTTATCGTGGTTATTCACAGATATATTCTACAATAAGCACATGATTTTGATATATGTATAAATATTTAGAAATAAATATACGGCAATGTAAATATTTTTTCTCTTATATTGTTAACCTCAAATGTACCCCTTCAGTAAAGCAAATATACCCCTGGGAGTACATGTACCCCAGGTTGGGAACCTCTGTTTTAGAGTGTCAGTATCGTCATTTTCGGCCTAGCGCTTTTCTATTTTCCCTGGTAACAGTGGGAGATGGTGCCTTACAATTGGATTAGCTTAGAAGCATCGCATCAGCTAAATCCGGCTCTGGGTATACTTGAAGGATTTAAGTGTAACAGATAACAGACCTACACCAATCTTTGACGAAGTTTGTTCTAAACGGAGAAGTTCGTAGAATGACATTCTTTCTGCTTTTGTGCTTCAATTGCCACGTTGTTTCGTCTACTGGCATTGTTTCTGCTGTATAGTGAACCGCCTGATATGCTGTAGCTTGTGCGACATGTAGGGGGAGGCGAGGGGCAAAGGTGAAAAGCGAGGACAATCTACAAGGAGACAGCAATTTTAACGGTTTGCTAAATATGCAATTTCTTGTCTTTTACCTTGCCCAAGTTGCAAAACATCAAATGACGGTGCTCAGCCGGTTCGGCGTTCATATCTGTATAACTTTCTGGGTCGAGTTAAATGTGAATAAAGTTTACATATCGCAAGTTACTTTTTTCGTGGCGGTTGCTGCATACATCCAACATTGTATTTCAAAATGTGCCCCACCTTGTGATTTTTGCCCCCCCCTGCTGCGACATCTTGGCGACGGCCCTGAGCCTACTTTCTGGAATATTGATTGAAAAATGTTCATTTTAGGTATCTTGTCAATCCAATGCAAGATCAAGCGCGACCGACCAAATGACACTCGGCAATCAATCGGTCGATGCGATCGACCGATCGGCCACCCCTGGTCTAATTCAACGTTTAAAGCTACATTTTTTCGGTTAGAATTTCGAACAATCTACCTAAAGTTTTACACAGTCAACCTTTGCTAAACAAGACAGTCTGAGTTTGCAATTTTTGTAAGCTACACACTTGTACTATGTTTCATGCTGTGATCTCCTCTCAGAGTTACAAAATCTATTTTCTTCATTTTACCAATTGATTGAATGCTGGAGCTCTTTTGCAATTAGCTGAACCAGATAGGTTAAACTGGTCGTATGACAAGGACTATATCCTTGGATTAGCGGATCATCTTTGCCATAATGTATAACCGAAAACCCTAACCCAAACGGCAAACCTGTGTCTGGTTTTCAAAACTTATTAAAGAGTACTGTAGCTTACATCAAAATTTTCCCATAAAAAGAGTCGTCTCTATTAGCCGAGCCGAAACAACAATGCTGAGAGCCCAAACAACGACCACTCGCACAGCAGGAATTCCCAATCGACCGCGTTCATTGTAGGCTACCCAATGCTAGTGCCACGAACTCAGTGCTATAAGTGGACAAAGCCGGATACACTACTGTTCAAATGGAAAAATGACCACAGCAGGGCTATGCTTCTGGCGGCAAAATACACATTATGTTTCTTTTTTCTTATTGAAAGTGCGCAACTTGTGATGTTATCTTTATGGATTGTGTCACAAAATGACAGGGTGTTTCTGTTGGGAAGTAGCTATAGTATGGGTCTGCTGGTGGTGACGAGATTAGAATAAAACGCTGAGTTTTCAACATTAGCAGCACTGTCATGGTAGTCATGTAGACGTGTCTTACTGTGTAAATGGTTTTCATGGTGACTCTGGCCACGATCAGGCACCTTTCGTATTAGTAGTGGTTGCACTTTTCATGGTACCATTTTTATTTATTTTTTCAAACGTTTCCAAACTTTTGTGATCAGATTTGCAGTTTTGGTTTAAGTGTTAGTTTTAGGGGTTAGGTTTAGGTTTAGGGCTTACCACGCGTAGTGCAGTCTGCTGCACACTTGTAATGGATTACATTAGTGTCATGTTACAGGTGACAGATGAATAAGTTTTCAAAAATGAAGGTCCATTGGCGGACCTATAATCACTGCCTGTTTGTTGCATTTTCAGCTAGCGTTACAATCGGATACGAATGGATATCGGATATTAAATTTCAGAAATTTTCGGATAAGGATTGGATATGGATATGCAAAAATAATTTTGGACATGGATCAGGAGTTAAAAAATCAATACCCGCTCACCTCTGCTGCCCGTGCGTTTTTTGGTCTGAAAAGTAGTTTCAATAGTTGTGAATGTATAAAATTTTTAAACATCGCAAACATCCATGTATTAGATGTTTGGGGGAAGTGCATGTTTATTTGCAATAATAAAATATTTTTCCTTTGCTTTTTTCCTGTTTATTCCTTTTGCAACGCAACTTTTTTCCACTCCGGATACGTCATCAAACCTCCTCAACCAAGCTCCGCCTTTTACAGGCAACCACTGCTACAGTAGATAACATTTCTAAGGTCACAGCACGAACATTGCAGAGCATATAATTAAAAGTGAGATGACATTATTCTAATAACCTACAGTTTTTCATAGAAAATTAAATGTGCTTTTAGTGCCATCACTATGTATCAGCAAATAATGAAAAGTTTGAATAGAAACCTGTCAACAAGTCTTGCAATGGGGCCAAGACAGAAAAGTACAGCTCGCTCACAAGAAGAAAAGCGGTAAGTTGTCTGTACTTTAAGCTTCCTTAAAGTTTCAGGTAGCAGTGTAACATATTTCTTATTGTAGTTTCAATTATATAACCACTATCACATTGTCTATAGATCTTGTGAGTGTATTTTCAACCCTAAAGTCCCACACGGGCCACTTTTTTTTTGGGTTTGGGGTTCTCTGTAGATGACGTCATATGATGAGGGCTTGTGTTTGCGACTTTTTGGCCGAGTTTGACAAGTCTGTCAAAGCATGCGATAACATCAACATCCCATGGGAGTTCAACAATCATGCCGATTTCATGGCTCAAAATTTCATTGAATTCTAGGCTTTCATACGAGTCTTAGAGGGTTTGATTGATATTCTAGCATTTCTGGTTGAAAAGTTCTGCATAGCATGATCAAATATTTATTAGGGAAATCCCCTAGGAACTTCCTGAAATAATTGGAATTTTTTGGCATGACTTTTCAACCAGAAATGCTAGAAACTCGATCAAGTGCTCTAAAGACTCATGTTCTAGCCTAGAATACAAAAAGTGTGGCCTTAGATTGATAATTATACCTTTCATGAAACTTTTTGTTTTTTGTCAAAACCCAGGTTTTTGGGCCATAATGTTGGCTCCAGATATGCTAGAAAGTCAATCGAGGGCGCTGAAGACACAGATCACAGCCTAGTTTCCAAAAACAACTTAGCCAAAAAAATGGCTCAATGGGTTGGTGCCCAGGGCCAGGTAAACTCGGCCAAAAAGTTGCAAAAGCATGCCCCCATTGTGATGTCATCCCCAGAAAACCCAAAACGGAAAACTAGTTGTTTTCAATCTGAACTAGAAGACTTGCTGAATCCATAAAGGGTTTGAACAGCTCTAGCTCAATCGGCTGGTGAGTTACGGCATTACAAGCTTTGCAAAAAAAGTGGCACATGTAAGACTTAAGTTAAATGGCAACTAAATGTATAGTGGTTGAAATTGCGCCACCAGCATTACTTACAAAGTGCGGGGAACTAGCAAGAGTTTTCAACAGGGTTGCGGAGCCATCGCAAAAAAGCAACTACTCTGGCTTCTGTTGATTTTACACATTAATTTTTGCAATTGTCTTGATGTGCCTCAACTGAAGTTGACTTGAAAATGTAATATATCCAGTGCACAAAACTAAACGAACATATTACACTTCAACTTGTTTTTTTTGTTTTTTTTAACTTGTTTAAATCCACAAAATCATATTCGTACTGGTTTCTGTGTCAACATATCTTTCCAGATGGCATTGAAAATTGGAAGATTTCTGCAAGTTTGACTCCACAAACAATATCTCCCTTTTCTACAACTTGACAGATAAATTCATCTTTGATTTTCTGGAAATGGCAAAAAACTTTTAATTTCTTATTATTTGCACTCGCAATAAGCAGTGATGAATGGCAAAGTAAAGCACAATTCAACCTGCAAAGATGAGGAGAAAATAAGACCAGTTACCATGCTGAAAACATAAAATTTGTTTCCACAAAATAAAACTTCAAGAAACGTCCAAATTTGTTTACATTGCGTTTTTATAGTCTATTGAAAATGTACTGCCATGCAAAACAATGCTAGTATGCTATCAATTAGCTATTAACTTAACCTTTCTTGCTATGTTAATGTAATGGTTCCTAGTAAACTTTGCCAGTAATCCAGTAAACCTTGCTAGTAAGCCTAATGGTTTTTAATAAAAAATCTTACTTCACAATGGCATGCTGTGCATTTCATGTTTAGGCCTGCAGTGACATCTTACCTGAATCATACTCCCTGCTAACACTATCAGCATCACTACACAGCTACAAAAGCTATGGATACTATCTATCCACTGATTATAGCTTAGTTCTTTTTAGATTGCTACACTACTACAGATCCGGTTTGATCATTCTGACTAAAAAGTAATATGTTGTGGTAGTTTTTTCAGGTTTTTTTTAAAGGTGTTTTAGGGACCTGATTCGGGTCTCTAGAATCAGCAAAAATTATCATCAGGTCCCTAGAATCAGAGAAAAGCAAGTCCCTAAAATCAGAGAAATCGAGTCCCTACAGGTCTATACCGGGTACCTACTAGTTTCCTTAAAAAAAACTGGTTTTGTGCAAGTAACACTACACCTGTCCAGTGTCCAGCCACAATGTTTTTCTGAGGTATTGGGAGTAAGCAACATTTTTTGACATTTATAAAGCATTTAGATATTGACACAGTGAGAATTAGAATGTATATACAATTAATAAAAATCTTTTGAGACTTCCTAGGATTATCCTCTGTCATTAAAGTCAAGGTTGTCAAAGTTTTAGAGTTTCATATACTATTTCTATCTTAGAACTCTTGTTTTACATGTGGTGTTTTTTCAACTGCTACGAATGTGTTTTAACTGATATCAGCACTTTTTATATCCCATATTTGATTAACAAGGGTATGATTTTTATCCTTCACCACAAACCTGAAGTTAAGAACAGCACATATCCTCAAGTGGTTTGAAATACAATTATATATCTAACCGCTTGTAATCACTAACCGCAAGTAAAGACAAGAGGTAATGCTTTTCGAGTTCAACAAAGACAACTAGAAAAGTAACACCGCTTAAGACATGTCTTCTGGCAAATCAAAACAACAACATATGCACTTTGAGGAGCTGCTAGCAGAAATAAAGTCAAATGGTAATAAAACAAAAGAAGTTCTCAAGGAGTTACAAGAGATAAAAACATTTCAGCAATTTTTGTCTGATCAATATGAAGACATGAAAAAGAGGTTGCAGGAATCTGAAGGACATGTTGGTGAGCTTCAAAAGCAGAATGCAGATCTATCAAAGCAGGTTCAGCAGCTTCAGCATCAAACTGATCAACTAACGCATCAAATTAACTTGTTGGAACAATACAGCCGCAGAGATTGTCTTGAATTTCAAGGTATAGAATACAAAGATGGCGAATCCACAGACAACCTTGTCATTCAGTATGCTAAACAGACTGGAATTACAATCTCTGAAAAAGACATAAGCATTTCTAATCGATTGGCACCTGTTGATCCATGTTCTAACAATAAAGTGCCCAACATCATTGCAAAATTCACAAGCTGCAAAATCAGGGATGCCATCTACAAAAATCAGTCTATTATTCATCGACAGAAAAAAGTGTACATCAATGAAAGTCTGTCAAAGCAGAACAAGCGCTTGTTCAGCATTTGTCTTGAATACAAAAAAGCTAACAGATACAAGTATATATGGACAAAAAATGGAAAAACCTTCTTGAAACAAGGTGATGAATCTGATGTGATTGTTATAAGTAAAGAAAGAGATTTGCTGCAGTACAATATTACTGACAGTGTTGAGTAGTTTTTTGGTAAAGTTTGCTTTTTTTAGTTCTTCTTATGTTGTGTATTTAAAAATGAAAAACAGATCTTTGATATGTTGTCATGCTGATGTGAGTACTAATTACTTTACTAGTGTGTACAATAGTTCTCAAAATCCCTTATTTTTTCTTCATGCTAATGTCAGAAGTTTAAACAAAAACATGGATAAATTGGAAGATCTTTTACACTTATTGCCCACCT
>Ga0210059_1001476_pt1 | contig 35419 bp, 28 predicted proteins | sample Ectturendosymbi2_FD_188042 | JGI IMG/M metagenome (GOLD analysis project Ga0210059, IMG submission 188042) | Ecteinascidia turbinata endosymbiont from Florida, USA - Sample 2 (SPAdes) (version 2) | ecosystem: Host-associated > Tunicates > Ascidians > Unclassified | place: Key West, Florida... | reverse complement strand
TTAACGATGAGAATTATGAGTGACCTGTAACCAGCCATTACCTTGCTGAGCGATTAGCTTAACAAGGTTAATTGATCATATCAGAGCCGCACCTTCAGTTTATTTTAGTGTGCATTACCAGGGAACATAGGTACCACGGCATGGAAGATCAGATAAGACTGGTTAGTATTGAAGGACAGTGAAATATCTGTGATATAAAAAACGCTATTTTACTTACATCGTTGCGTTCCTTTTGTGGGCAAAGAGGTGCGGCATCCTTTTCTACATGTCTCGTCCACTACCATATCTAGAATGTACGGTAATGAACAATATTGGTAAATGGATGCTGAAAGCTATGCTAAAAAGAGTAATTAGGTTTTCAAAAATGTACATTATCTTCACTGACGATTTTTCTTGAATTGGTGCTGTAATCCAATCGAAATATCTTCTTTATTAAATTAGCTTTAAACAATGTTGTGACAACACCTCCCCAACATCTCGTAACATCTGATCGTAACAGCAAAAATAAAACACACTGCAATTCATCATAGCATGTCAAATTTACTTGCAACAAATGACATACACTGCATGGACTTCAGGGGTCAAGAAATTTTCTTACAATGACATATATAGTGAGATCATGGTGAGAACTTACAAAGCAACCGTTTTTCAAAAGCATATTACTGAAGAGCAAGTCGACTTGAAAGGAACGAAATTACAGCAAAGATGGTGAACTGCTGCATTTGCATATATTTTTGGCTTTACTCCGAACACAAAGAGAAACGAGAATAAATTAGAGCAAAGTGGGGTTTTAATGGGACTTTGCAAAATGCTTTGAATAGAGCAACTTTACGCCTGAAACGTTTTCCATAATGTAGATATAATGAACGGATAAGGTGTGTCGATTTAAAACTTATTTATAGCGTCCGGAATTCCTGTTGGATTTTGATTTATTCCGGCAGGGCTTTTCTTCCAACGAAGTTTGGTGCACAGTGGATTGCAGTGACTCACAGCGCTAACAGCAAATTTTTTTTAAAGCAAAGAGTTAGTGTTTTTTCAACTAATGATTGCATTTCACTATTTCCATAGTTGTGTTCACACTTCTGGAATGCCAGTGGTTTTCGAGATTTTCACATACAAGATGAAGCTTTAGCTTGATACAAAAAATACAGATTAAAGGTGTCAGTTGAATCATCGGGGACAAAATGTTCTCTTTGCAATGGTGGAAAGTGTTTTGCTTTGCTACTTGTTCTTGTTTCAACAATAACTTGAGTAAGTGTATTTCAACTGAAAAAGGTCAATTGATCAAAAATAAAAAATGAAGGACACTCAGATACAAACATCAAGCAACTATATAGCAAAGGAAAATGATTCGCTCCCGATCTCAGTGGTAATATGCTGCAAGAAGCACATCTCCATGCATCATTTTACCACGCCTTTATTATTTCGTAAATGGGATGCAAAATGCAATCATTTCCTGACCATGTTATTTATTAGACATAAAACATTTTTAACCTTTCATAGAACTCAAGTGCAATTGTACAAATCAGTGCTACATCACCTTACGTATCACTGTAACTTGCGGATTGATACATGCGACAATTCGCTTAGTCCTTCGTGGTTTTCTAAAACTTGACTAAGTAAAAGCGAAGTGCATTGATTTTTACAAAAATGACCAATCAGCAGATTTTGATTACGAGTTTAACACTTTTCAAATTGCAAAATGTATTTTTCCGGGAAAACTTTTCAAGAGCTAGCGGATACCCTCAATGGCAGTTTCAGTCAAACCATTCACGATATCATTGGCTGCAAATCATCAAACCTTGTCACTTTGCTTTCGTGGAACACTTGGTTCGGGTTTGCGACGGTTAAGGTTGTCAGTGGCACAATGAAGGAAACCAACAATTCCCCATTTACTTGTCAACCAACATTTATAGTGCGTTTGGAAGGTAATATTCACAGAAATCCGCAGCCATCTCGCCCAGGGGCATTTCAGGTCTTTCCCGGCAACTCGCAGTAGAAAGGCTTTGTTTCATCGCGCACAGTGATCATGGGGGGTTTTAATTCTGATCTCATATTGAAAACTTACAACGTTGTTTGTTGTCTTGGATCCGCTGCAAGAGACTTCCTTCCTGACAGGGAGGAAGTCCAGCGCACTTTTCTGGAGGCGAGTTTTACGAAAATGGCGTCATCTGGCGCGGACGTCATCCACCAGCAGCACGTTTTTTAATCAATCAGATGTCTTTGTGAGATTTTGCGATTTAACTAAGTTGGTTTTGTTTACAACTGCCAAGTTTTAACAACAACGTTTATTTTTGCGAGTGAAAAAGTAGCGTCTGTCGTTAGAGTTCTCCTGACTGAATTTATTATTTCATGAGACTTGATCACGGAAACCACGCAGCTTTACAGTTTATTTTAATGCAAAGTTGCGTAGGTGGGGCAGAAAGTCGACGTCAGAGGACGATCGCTTTGAGAAATGTATTTAAAACATGCATAGTTATTCTTTTAATAACTCGACTACTTCATTTAAATGCTGTTCCAGTGCGACTGTTGCTGGGTGGTCCACCATTTGGAAAAACGTATAAATAAACAAAAAGTGTCTCCCGCGGCAACCAACATACTCTGCGACGAAAAGCAAATTATTTCAAGTATTGTCTGCAACGAGTGAAAAACGCTTGATTTTGAAAAACCCGCATCGTACGTTTTTTGTGTGGTTATCACCTGCACGAGTTCCCACGACGAAGAAGACTTGCATCCCCTTGGCGCTACATCAACCAGTGTGAATGGCAGTTTTCACTTGAATCTTCCCACGAAAGATCCAAAACGTGTAGAGACGATTTCTTTTCTTATGAAATATAAACCCGTACGCCTTCCATGTTGTTTTTTCTGAGACTTTCAAAACTCTGTTAATTTAAAATAGGTCATGAGCTGACGTCTGGCACCCGGTTGCCAGTGGCAACCGAGCGTTGCAACCCACGCAATATCCATTACTATGCGACAACGCCTGGAACCCATTTAACGCGATGCCAACTGTGTCAAGTGCTCCATAAATTGCGAGACGATCCTTGAAAAACGTCAGGGTCAAAGTTTTCCCTCGCTTCTGCACCGGCTGCGTAAAGTTCGCGCGTGACGCTCATCAGTTCACGCCGCTGTATTGTGTAAAGCACCCAAATGGTCACGCCCGAAATAAGTCTGAATTCTTTGGAGAATTGCCCCTAAAAGTCTGTGAACTCGGCTTTTGACACCATTCTGGCAGCGGAAGCAAGTGAGAGATTAATAGCTCAATGTTGCCGAAACAGGAGCTATCAAGTGTCGGAAGCCGTTACAATTGGATATCAGGCGTGACTCACTTTTGATCGTTTACAACTGTCACGCGCTTTATCAGATTTGTGATTGAAATTGTCTCAGCAAAGGCACACGATTCGCCGTTCCGGTCATGGTATGCCAATGCACACACATTGGACAACTTTTCTGAGGAGCTCGAGCTTTGAAAACTTTGCGCAAATAACAAAAGCTCTGATCAAACATTGAAATCTCCGCCAATTTTAAAATTTCAGTTGCTCGATTTTCCTGATTCCGATCAATCTGCAAATCATTTGCATTTCACGCAGGTTTTCCTGGCTCAGCTTTTTAGGCCACTCTGGCAAAGATCGCTTGAGCATCTCTGGGTCTGGTGACTGAGAGCTTTCCTTTACTATCGCTGAAAGCTGTTTGACATGGGCGAATTAAATCCGAAGAGCTTTTAATTAGTAGTTTCGTGAAAAAACTGCTGGTTGTGCAGTTTAACATGCCCCATTTAGCTAGCTACAGAAGCACACCACTTTCTGAGTGTGTTAAATGAACAAAAAATCTGTTTTTTTATCAAAAACACTGCAGCCTCAAAAGTGCCTTTAAAAGTTACAGAGGCATCCCATTAAACTTTTTGGGATATTTTCCTTCTTTGCCGGTACTGCCTCTTAACAAAAGCATTTCACAACACGCAAACTATAATTCTTTTTTCAAAAATACGAATACGCTTTAATATACGATCTGGTGTAGTTTCTCATTTAAACACTAGGTTTGAAAAAAAGGATAATTGGTGATGGCCATAGGCGTACGGGAAGGCATTCTACTGGGGGGGCGGAAAAAATTTGCCCTGAAAATAACAATTTGCCCTAAAAATAAACAATTTGCCCTGAAACTAACTGTTTTAGTTTGATCCGAATGGGGCCTGAAACCTCTTGTAAACCTGTTCTATACAGTTTAATTCTTTTACAGCGACTTCTTCTGTAACGTCAATTCGCCTATTACGTTACATTTTGTTCGGTCCCGATAGCATCGCTTACATGCATTTCAGTTCGCTTATAACGTCATTTCGGCAATAACGTTCTTTATGCAATCCCCTAGAGGTGCCGTTATAGGCAAATTCTGTAGTTACCTTGCTTGTTAACTCAAGGGGGTGAAGTTCCTTGCATGTTGTGTTCTCCCAGACAAGAAACTTTACGGCAATCGCCTTTACTAATGCAAATATGTACGCGACTTCGATGGTGCAACGCAAAGGTTAAAAGCGACGGTTCCGGGTCAAAGGGTCTGACTCCCTGCACATGCCTGTGTTATCGTTGCTGTGCGCTTGAGCAAGGCACTTAAATACGTGCACTCAAAGGGGCCAAGCAATCTGCACGTCCGTGCGGCCCGCTCCCACTGAAGATTGCACTTCGGGAAATGAAACACGCACTCAAAATGTATGCGCCAGTGTGCCTGTACGCATTGTATCGTATTGGTGTACTGTGATTGTACTATGTACAGTATTGTACGATGTTCTGACGCACGATCGTTACCACCCGAATAAAGAAACCATGTACAGTCGTTTAGTAAACTAAAAGTAGAATTCATAAAGTACTAAACTTTAATGCAATGCAAGGAAGCAATACAATGTGACTGCTGCATAAACATGCGCAATTCCAAATATTTAAGCTGCAGGCCCTTTCAGTCCTTTAAAAGAAATACCTGTGCCTATGTTTCCTCTTAGCAAAGGCGTCTATGACGCTATGAATGTCATTTTCAATTAACTTGTTGACATAATAACGTTCAGTATTGATTAGGGCGATACTGGGAACAACCCCGATCAGGGATGGAGTGCTGACAAAAAAGGTGTGGGAACGCATCCAAAAAATAGCTATTTCAAAACAGCTTCCTACGCATTTTAAAGCAAAACGTGAAAAAGGTGTGGGAACGCCATTCACACGCGTTCCCCCCACTACACCCCTGCCCCCAAGAGAATATACACTGAATACACTGTATTGAAAATTGTTTCACCGTTCAGGATTTTTGAGCAACATGCGCTGCCCTGTAAAACAGAGTTTGCCCTGAAATTTTTCACTGTATTGAGTATAATTTTTACCATTCAGGATTTTTGAGCAACTTTGCGCTTGCCCTGAAAAACAGTGTTTGCCCTGAAAATTTTCACTGTATCGAAATATTTTTTATCATTCAGGATTTTTGAGCAACTCGCGCTTTCCCTGAACAGAGTTAGCCGTTCGCCCTGAAATTTTTGAAAAAACAGAATTTGCCCTGAAATTTTTTAAGGCGGGAGGGGCGGCAGCCCACCACCCGCTCCCCCGCCTCATACGCCTACATAGTGATTACTTGACCTCATACGTACGTTTTGATCCGATGTGCGTGACACGCGTGCCGAAATTGGCACGCGTGCCAACCCCTGGCACGCTTGTCGAAATTGGCACGCGAGTACTTCTATTCGGCAAGTGAGCGAGGCCTCGGAAACGAGATCCTCCCCCCTTCAAATGAAAAAGTTAATAACTTACAAGTCGCAGTATTATCTGATGAAACTCGGTGTCCGTTTCTTCATTTTCGTTTGTTAACAATGCGCTATTTAATTTAACCTTTTATGTGCTTTTGATGCCATATGCCATGGCTGCAAACAGAGCCGTATCAGCCGCACTCAATACCCCCCAATTGGGGGAACACGCTGCCACAGGGGCCCAAAATTCAGACCCCTCACCACAATTTTTGGTTGGCACGCAGAAGAATTTTGTCATCGATTTAGCCGATTTCGGCACGCAAACCGAAAAAGGTTGCCCGCTCCTGATTTAGGCGAACTGGCGAATTATGCAAACAGGTGAAAACTCTATCACAGCAGCTCGTATACTTTATCATAGTGACTCGTATATATGTGTGCTTTTATTTGCAGTAAAATGCAACTTTGTGACGTTATGGTTGTTTAGGTTATAGTTGTTTACTAAATTAAACTCTTTCATTCTTCTACTCTGTCTAGACTCCTGCATTTAATCTAGCACCTCTTAAATCTTTAATAAACGTTAAAGACTTTCTGCGTTCTCTCAATGGGGAGTCGGGCTTCGCACCTCGTTTATAAATTCGATAAACAAATTGCGAGGTGCAACAATTCTCAGATACAGATCCTTAATTTGTTTGAGTTCCCACACGTACTAGCTGCTTAAACATCAAAACCGAAATTGCAAATGGCGGATTAGCCGAACAAAACGCTTCTCAGGGATAGAAAGAAGTGACGAATTAAGCAAATTGACGAATTAGACGATGGCAAATTAGACGAACAGAAATGTACACAAAAGATAGGAATTCTGCCGGGACCGACGAAAAAGGAACGAATTTAGCGATTTGACGAAGTAGACAAATTCTACTGTAATTTCGAAACTAAAAAAGCAATGACTCTGAGAATTCATGTGTGTTTGCAAAAGAATACCATTTTACATCATCTTTCTTACTAGAAGTTAAAAGCTTGAAGTTTGCTGTGTGTAACCTTTCGTGTATTCAGGGTTCTGCTTTCATCTTTTCGCGATTATTCAACCTTGCGCATATCTGTATCTAGTCTCCACGAAGTCGTCAAGCAAGTGAACAAATCGGCAATTTTTAATAGGAAATCGATGTAACCTAACACTACGTATCCTCAGTTCTACAATCTTATTCCAATGTGCTATTTGACGTAAGACTGACATGCCTGACGTAAACAACTTTGGAAAATTCTTGGAAAATATCTGTTCAGTATTGACCAACCGGTCGTAACATGCTGTAGCATGTCCGTCAGTGACGTACCCCAGGCAAAGACTTTGACGAAGTTTTAAACTTTTTCTGCTTAAGTAGGAAAGTTCACCTATGACGTTCTTGTTGTCATCAAACCATTTAACTTTCTTTGATGGAACAAACATTTGCACGCTGGAGTGAACCTCAGCCACTACAATACTCATGTCAGCCGCGATGCACTCATGCGTTTAGCAAATGCACTCATGCGTTTAGCAAATGCACTCATGCATGTAACCATATCAAAGCACAAAATTTGTAGGACTGGAATGTTGAAGCAAAACCGCCCTGCAAAGGGGTGCTGCTCATTTGAAAATCAGGTCATTGCATGGTTTTGTTTTACCACATATTAGGTGATTAAGATGACGCTTAAAGAAATTTCTTGAATCGTTTCGAACACATTAGCCATTTGCTCTGGGGCATGTTTTAAGTCCTCACAAAGCATACACGCGGAAGCATGTGACTGGCAAAACTTACTTCCAACTTTCAATGATTGCCTTGCTGCCTTTATTTAAATACCCGCTAACGGAGCAGCATGGAAAACAAATTGCATCTGCGTCTTTCTGACATCCTCATAAAAATAAGAAATATTTAATAAGGAAAGATTAACAACACGAGTCTCACGCGTGTACATGGGAGATAAACGATTTACACCAAATAGATGATGCTTTTCTGTTTTTTACACCACCGCCTGTACATATTCGTTCTATAAACCTGACCTTGAAACGATAGTTTACTATTTATCAAACTTTTTCTGGGAGCAGTCGTTTTGTTTACTTCCATTCTGCTATGTTCCCGTTGGAATCATTCATCATTGATCACTGTTGTATACTACTGCAGTAATGGCATCTTATAAACGTTCACGGATCGGAAATGCCAGTGCTTATCTTTCACCAGCTTGTACTTTCTTGGGACCAAACAGCTGGTTTGTAGCAGTAGATGGACGGTTTAATTTTTCTCATTGGAGTTTTTAAATGTGTGCGAGAAGATTTGATAAATCGAATTTTGCCTTTTTATGGCTGACAACAACTTCAATCATTGCTGTCACACAATTTTTGAGCAAGGGGTACTACCGATTGACAACAACAAAATTTTGAAAGCTGCCGTGTTAGACAGGGCGTGGCATATTCAGAGAGGTGAGTCCTGGTTGTGGACAAAGACATTCACATAACTACGATGGTTTTACGACGCAACATTTTTGGCGAGTCGAATGCAGCATCATCAACTGGGAAACATCTCAAGTGGCCGTGACATTTCATTGGAAGTGAAACGTGAAAACATAAAGTGCTCACATCTTTTGTTTGATATGACATGAAATTAAGGCAGTAATTTCCACGATTCAGGTCATTGTCACAGGAAAAGCAATCCACTTTCGCTGAGAAATTAATTCTACGTGCAATGCACAGAATTTGCATCGCTCACTTATCCATAAACATCGTTTTTACTTGTCACATTACTTTGCGATTGCGAAGATCCTTTATCACTTAAAATTTGGATTCATGAGCAATGGTTGTCAATGCATTTATTTCAACATTAGCGCCAATCAACTACAATTTAAACTCAATTTTTCCTGCCTGTTAATGTTGTACGTGACAAACATTGTCAAATTTTTCGGTTAATTGGCACGCTTTATTCAACCCGATATTTGTGTTTATTGCTTTAGTTTCTGGTACCACGGGAAGACTCCATCTTCATGCCCCGGCGTTTGAACCATGCACTTCCCAACTCTTCTCTCCACGACCTCGTGACTGTTATGCATGCATGTTATTGCAACCAACTGAACGGAAAACAAGATTGGCTGGTGTGAGGTAAGAGATATATTGGGTGATTCATCTCTTACATAATAAAGGTGTCTCCTGGGTTGTTTGCTCCTGGGTTGTTTGCCTTCCGCGTGGATCAATCAGTCGTTCTACATTTAGATCTTCGCGGTCTTCCTCTGGCTTGCTCTTCCAATTTTAGCAGCAAAGTCAAGTGCGTTACGCCACGTTGCTGCGCAGCCTTCCATTCAACATGTTTTTCTCCTTTCTGGCAATAAGGTAACAAAAGTTTTTTTTGCAACAATATTTTTGCAACGCAGATAATAACAGACCGTTTAAGTTGAAAGTCACAGCAAAATTGTTGGAGCCTCGTCGGTAACGGTGCTTGAAACTTTAGAGCAAAATATGAAAAACAAGGTCAATAACAACGTGCAATGTTAAAGGGCGTATCTACAGGCAAAATGCTTTCTACAGAGGTTGGCGTGCCTTCTCCCTTCTATAAAGATGTGACTTTTTGGCTGCAAGCTCTACGGTCATGATGAAGAAGACTTAAACTTTATTCAAGTAACTAGCAAGGAATCTATCGGCATTGAGATAAGCAAGGCAGCGATAAACAAGGAATGAGATAAGCAAGGAATCTATCGCCAATTTAAATCTATTGGAAAGCAGTTATTTGAATACAGATATGTGTAAGTTTGAATCATCGCAAAACGATGACAGCAGAGCCCAGGCGGATGATTCCTCGAAAGCCTACAGCAAATCTAGAACATTTAATTGACATTAACTTCAGGAAAGTTTGTCGCAAATCTTCTATTGGTTTTATCTGTGAAACTTGGCGCAATTTCGTTTGCTGCCCGGGCACTTTGATGAACAGAGGAGCAACATCAGGGGAAACAAAAAGTCGCTTTACCAAGGATTAGATGCGGAGTTTCGACTTCTTGGTTAAGCGGTAGCTTTAACACTTGGATGTTTTCTTACTGGTTTCCTTTGTTTCTTTAAGGTTCGCGAATTGCCTCAAAATTTTGCTTGTTTTTTTGTGCACTATGCTTTAAGTTGTACTTGTGAAGCTCAAAAGAATGAGAGAAGATTGAGCGGGCAACAGTTTTCCGATGAAATCAACTTTTCATTGAAATTCCAATAGCACAAGCCATGCAGCAACAACCCGTTCGACTGCTGCGTACTCCAGCGCTTCGCTTTGGTCCTTGGCTTGGCTTGATGCTCCAGGTCAGTGTGACGATGTGACGCGGTGCTGCAGCAAGCTACGCAAGCAGCGCTCTCATCAGCTGCTCTGCGGTACAATGGGCACGAAAACGCGAGAAAACCGGAACCTTGTTTCTTTGGTTGGGATCGTTAATTCAAGCGCCAGAACCCAAACAAGTCGTGTCAAACTATTCTCAAAGTCTATTTGAAGCAGACGCTTCGACAAATGTTACTGATCACTGATCGGAGTTTCCACATTTGATTCCTTCTGGTACTTCAGAGCGAAAGGAAGTGAGCGTATTGCTGGAAATGAACACAAACCTTAAGGAAGTCCAAAGGATAACACTGACCAATAGCACATTTTAATATTTCCAACATCTTCAAGGGTACTACAGTAAAAGCGTGCAGTTAAAATTTCCCTTGCACCTTGTGCTTCCACGCTAGGCTCGTTTACCAATATAGATTTGAGAGCACATACACAGAAATACAACCGACAGAATGGGAAAGATTTTCTCACTATATACTTTTTAACATAAGACCCTATACCTGGTTTGATATCACCCACTTCAGAGAAAGTTGCTCTGTTGTTCGTGACCCTTTGCGACCATTACTCTTCCTGCAAATATAATATTTTTCTTGTTGAAGAGCATCGCTCGATGCATATTTTTACACTTTTCTTTGAGTTAGTTACGTTTGTATATTAAAATGAAACAACAACAGCAACAAGGCCTTTGGCTTTCACACGAAGATACCGTTTCAAAGATTTACCCAAACGTGGCTGTCTGCTTCAATTACGCCGTAAATTGACCACCGAGCCCTTCCAATCTCTTGCCGATGATCTGCTCGGTATCTAATCAGTGTAAAACTAATCAGATTTAAACGGCAATGACATCAGGAGTCTGCGTTAGAAACAACAAGACAGGCTCGCGTGCAATCTTCGACCTACATGTTTTTCTTGAGAAATCTCAAGCTCTGTACCAATGAAGTGTCACCCTTCCCGGATGTCACCACACCAAGAAACATCACCATGACTTGCGCGCTTCTTCAACTACTCCAAAAACCTACAGTGAGTCGTGACCCAAGCATTTGTTATTGAAAACAGCGTCGTTTCGCATGTTTCGCGTCACTACTTACATCACCACGTGCGTCACTACTTACGAGCCAAATTGCCTTAACCAACATAATTGGGAAAGTTCACTACTGCCAGGGGGGTAATAAAAAGGGGGTAATAAAAATTTATAACTATGTGATGAACAAAGTGTGTAAAACCGATTTGATGACCAAAACGCAACAATCCAAACTTCCGGTATCCTCCTAATATTTATCGAATTCAAGGTAAGGCAAAGAATGAAGGTTAGGAAGAGGAGTGAGGTTTACTTAAATTTTGCGCATTGACGTAAAGGGTTAACTAAATTCCCAAGACAGAATAATGTGTAAACAGTGCCTACTGTACAGACAACAAGCATCTGTGCAAAACACGTGGAAACTGAGTTTGAAAAGACGTCAATTATTCAAGCATTTTCATGGAAGTTACATTTTTCTTTCGAAGCTTTTATCATCTTGTGGGTTGCTTAAAATTTTTAATGACATCTCTTACTCAAACTAACTGATTTCATAAAAGAAGTATATTACAAACATAAAGCTTCATTAAAATTTGCAACATATGTTTGGAAATTGCCGTTAAACGTCAACGTGACGTCAACCTGCGTGTTGCTGCATTTGTAGTATTTAATATTTAAACGGAGTTTCAAGGAAGTCGCAGAGTTGAAATTAGGTGATGAACCAACAAAGGAATCACAATCTGAATTTTTTTGAAAGAAGGAACAAAGAAAGGTATTTCAATTTTTCTTTATATACCGTGCTACTATTGGCTGCATGCGTTGCAACTTGTGACAAACGTTAATGTCACGGGACGTCAAAGAGTGATGTGCTCCTGCGAGGCAAGAGTTTTCTGCTAGTCTCCCAGAAATGAATCAATTACGTGATTTTACTTTAAGTGTAGTTACCTCACAAACACTCCTCCAAACTTTTCAATTACATTACACATTCACATACTCTTAAACAAAAGGTCTCTGGAACCATTTTTATTGCACTTGTATCAAAATGTGTAAATAATTACGTTTAACTCAATTACAAATTGTTATTGTTTCGCCTCAGACTCATACCCCGTCCCAATCACACAAACAGCACAATTACACGTTGTAAAATGGTTCAACTCTGGCCTGTGCTCTGCAAGTGAACTTTCGGTTTTACCAAATGATTTTCAAAATCAGAAGCGGCCTGTCGCAGCTGCAACGCCGTTGTTCGCGAGGAAGGTCTCGGAAAATCCAAACACTGTAAGATACCCGTGCCGCAGTTAAATCAACAGTAAAACTGTTGTTTGGAACTCCCGTTCAAATTCCATCGATGCCACTCGTGAATTCTGACGTCAGCGCACCTTCAAAGGCATTCCTGCGGATTGTGCAAAGGGAGATTTTCGCAAATTTGCGGCTCAAGTCCATCAGCATTGCACGCGAAGTGATCGAAGATTTACGAGCGACTTTGACTTCACTTTCCTTCACTCGGCAGTGGCGTGGCCAGGATTTGTGATATTGGGGGTGGGGGGCACAAACTGCGCACCTGCAGTACATGTTCAATCCGAAAAAATCGTCACAAACTTTCGTAACGTTTTTTGACAAAAAAGTGAAGAAAACAAAGAAAAAAGTCATCTCTGGATTCTGAAACTAACTTCACATTGTTTTTGTAAATTTGGTTCATCTCCTTTTAGAATTAGGGGTGCATATCCCCGTGCTTCCCATGGCTGCGCTTATGTCACTCGGGGATGTGGATGAGTTCCGCTTGGACGAGTGTAACCGGATCTGGATTTGCTGAGCGGAAAGCCGAATGCTCCTCTAGATTGTCTAACGCTACAAGCTTGCGCTTAAGCCGTCATGCGCTTGCGTTAGACAGAATCCAACAACAGCTGAACCGTGATTCACGGCAGGAGTATCCACATCCAGTGCTTGATTTTCAACCTCTTGACAGTTCCGATCGTTTTATGATAAAGTATCAAATTTTACTCGTTAAAAGTCGTCAAAAGCAAACGGATGCTCTACCTTACATTTCATATACACACGAAATAGCCGACTAGCTGAGTCAGACTTGCTGCCCGGATAACATACGCCCTGGAACCTACGCATTCTCAGTCACTGACGTTCCGGCACGTGACTTTTGCGTACGGCAGCTGCTGGCTGTAGCCTGTGACTTGCGTGCCAATATTTCCCCATAACCTTTTCCTTGTCGCGCGCCGTAGAAGGCCTTGCACGCGTTTCAGTTCACGCTCCCGTGCTAATTGGTCGGCAAGCGACGACCCCGGTTTATTTAACAATTAAATTAAGTGTCGAAATGGAGTCGTATATCTGTTGAGCATGTGTCACGTGAAAACTATGCGCCTGTTCGCACCGTTCCTTCTGCAGACGTTCAGCAAGCAGAGGTATTGCAGCCGAAATCTTTGTCACAATCAGTTTATTTGCAGCTTTTCTTTTGAAAGGTGATACAAAAGAGCAGATCAAGCCCAGATCCGAATCGGACCTTTATCGCGTTCGAACTATTTTTAGCTGTCTGGAGAAAACGATCAGTGTAAAATAGTCATTAGTGTGTTGATGGCTTGATTGGCATATTCCCTTGACCTGTGAACGACGTCGGTCGGCGTGAGAGCGTTTCAGTCCAAATCAGGAGTGCTTCGATGAGTAGAATGTTGCAAACCTGGTTTCCGTGGATTCATTTCTACGAAGTGTTAAGTTTGAAACGACCGCTTCTCGCGTGAGACTGGCTTTTTGTCGCATTCGTCCCATCATAACTCCAACGATCGTTGACAGATGCCGCAAACTTCTCTCTTTCGGCAGAAGCGCTCGGCGCAACGCGACGGGAACTGTCGTTCGCGCGAAAGACGAGACAGAGACAGAAACATGTCACGTGATTTTTACGCTAAGCGTGGTGAAAGCTTGAGCGGCTTTCGAAGAAGCCGCATCGTTAGTAAGGACTTCCCGGCAACTACCGGTAAACAAAAAAAATGGAAAAAATGGTCCAATGCGTAGAAGCACAAATGGTATTTTTCTGGTTAGGACATGGAATGGTGCACAGATTTGACTTCAGGTGTGTTTTTTGGTGAAATCCATATTTTTACCGCATGTTGTTTGTCCAGAACTTTCATAAATACTTGCATCTGTTGCTTCTATGTGAGGCAAATACGTGGAGTGATTCTAACCGAAAATATCTTCATGTTCACAGCACCGATTACTAAAAACAAAAGTTTGATCGATGTTGAGAGATTCATTAATATTTTTTATTACTTGGGCAGCAATTTCTATCCCAGCAAGTTAGCTTTCTCATCATCTCGAACACGTAGAAGCTACCTGGAGACATTACTAGCAGATTCAAGTTGTCAACCGTAATGACGAATAGTGCACTACCATTCTCAAGACGGGGAAACCGCTTTTTTACAATCTCGATGTTGAAACATGGAATACTGGTTTTGTTAGAACTTTCAGTCAGTGTACTACTTTCAAGTGTACTGTTTAGATTGATTGCTGCAAACGCTGAATGTTTCAACTGAATAAAAAAAAGAAACTCCTCCATTGAGGACGCAAGTTAAGACAAAAGTAACATCTATGGCAAATTCACTTCCGTGAAGGTAATCCGTTTGAAGCGTCACATGTTTTAAGCGCTTTCAAACTCTGTCTTCGGCAACTTTAGCCAAGTCTGCAAAGTGAGAGATACTTCGGTTACGGTGTCAAATTTCAATTATGGGTTTTTATTACAAAAATTTATTGGCAAACCTCTTTTTTAAAGTTTTTCACTTAATCGGGGAGCCATAGAGTCCTGGATGCTCAATGGGCCACAACATGAAGATTCGCTGACTAGAATATATGACGCTGGAAATGTTTACTGGCGGTAGAAATTGTTGCTTGATGAGAATCAACATATGTGGAAAATATTCATATAATATGCTGATTTTAATATAATAGATTTTTATGCATTTCTTATGTAGACCATGTGTATTGAGTAACTGCTGCTCCTTTTCACTCAAAATTCTAAATTATCGTTAGGGATAGCAGTTTTGTAAGTTTTTGAAGTAATTCGCAGACAGAAGTTTTTCAGAGCCACTGGGCTAGTGTACATTTTGTCGAAGTTCATTCAGACGATCAGGAAGATGGAAGCAGCTGCAGAAGAGCTCAGAAGGTTGCTAACTTCGTGGCAGATTGAATTGTTTCAATTGACAAAGCCGAGTGCTTGGTAGTTACAATGTTCGTTGGTCGTCGAAACGAAGCGGTGACAGCGGTATACGTGTCTACGTTTGTGACAGAATGGAAGCATCTCATATCATTTCGCCTTTTGCTCTAAACAGGACGGTGCTTCCGGCTTGGCGGCATAGTTTTCTTTTTGGGAGAATTGATCGTTCGCATTTTCATCCAGCGCTTCGTGGCACCATTGCCGACACATTAGAAACAAAAAAACGTGATCGCTCCACTTTAATTCCACTGGCAAACATCGTGTGAGGCTCGTCTTGCAAAACTTCACGACACCAGCCCAACTATGCTTCAAACTTTTTGTTTTTGTGAGAGTTCTTGCGGTCATCTGGGTCTGAGAAGAAAGCTCTCGAACTAAATAACGCCATCGCCGCCATTCATTGCCGTTCATTTGTTCGTGTCGGAATTTCTCAAGTTCTTACTAACAACTGTGGGCATTGCAAGTAAATCACTTCACGAACTGTTTCAAGCTGTCAGTTAACTCTGCCTGACCACCTCAGACGTAAGTTAAAATTGACAGCAGGTGCATTTCTTACACACCGACTTCCTGGTCACGCGTCGTTACGTTTCGCGTCGTGGAGTTTGAGATCAGGCAATTTTAAGCTCAGCTTGACACATCAAACGCGACTCAAGGCCAATAACGTAATGAGACAAACGTGAGTTTTATCAGGTTAACTTGCTCAGGTGACCTTTGCATATGAATAAGATTCCAGAATGTTTTTTTCTGAGAAATAACTTGATGTTCTTCTCACAGAAGCTTTTGAACATATTCCAATAAGATGGCTTAAAATATGTTCTGAAACAAAACGCCCATCACATGGTCTGCATTTTGGTTTCCATCGAAAACTTCATCCGTCTGATAAAGAATGAGAAAACGGTTTTCGTTGTTAGTTTTTTGGTCTTTTCAAGCAATCGAAGTTGGCCATCAAGTAACTGCGGTTGACAGAAAAGCTTTAATGTGACGCAGCAAGCAATGTAAACCTGCAAAGGATCTACGTTTTCCATCATGTGGTCCAATCATTACGCGTTCGCCTATCTCGGAGTGACATTTTCGTAGCAAAGTATACCTAAGTCGTTTCGTCAATTTTTTACGCCTGCCAATACTGCTGCAGATACATGTACTGTCAAAACTATTATATGTATTTCCGTGTTTACATTTGAAAAAATTTCGATATTGTGTCTAGTGTTTATGCGCTCCTGTGATTTGGTGAGTAAAAATAGAAAAACCCTAAGAACGCATCGTTTTATACTTTATAATCTTAACGCTCCTGATTGGTCTAACGCAGTGGTTCTCAAACTGTGGTACGCGTACCACTAGTGGTACGCGAAGACCTTCAACGTGGTACGCGAAGAGGCCTACTTTCTGTTTTTCTTCACAAAAAATATATTCACAGCTGTAGTTTTTACTTGTCGGGTTTTGTTAATAAATTCCTGAATTTTTGTGTTGCCTACTTCCCTTGCTGTTTTCTAAAAACGGCCATTAAAATTTCTCACAGCCATTTTGTTCACGTTGCATTTGTGTCAATTCTGGTTTTCCAGAATTTTGATCGACTGATATTTGGCACATTGACTTTTTCTGGAAAAGGTGGTACATGATGACAGTACGGGACACACAAATGGTACGCGATCAGAAAAAGTTTGAGAACCACTGGTCTAACGTCTTTGAAAGATTTTTGGCATTATGTGGTTGTAGTTAAACCATTAGGGGCATTTCGCTTCGTTTAAAATCGTCATTTCAATTTTCAATTATACGCAGTCGTGTTTCCAATAAATTTTTCTATCAATTTTTTTGAACTTTTCTACGGCAAAATGTAGTGGTCATGTTTCCAAAACGTTGATACGTTACCGATATCACTGTGGAACACAAAACACCGGCTTCAAAACGGTCCACATGGGAGCTAAAAACCTCTTCATTTAAGTTTTTCATTGCAATATATGCCCATGGTATGCCTTAGCTCAGTTGTGTGATAACTAGGGCAACCAAAAGTCAATAAAGTCAAATTTTTTATGCCGTTTTGAAAGTTCATGAAACGTCCACAAACGAAATTTCACGCTCATACCATGAGGGAATACCAAGTTATTAGGTCAAAAAGAGTCAAAATTTATCATTAGGTCAACATTTTTCGTTAGGTCAAAATTTTATTGCAGCACAGTTTTTTTCTCTTCATCGATACTTTATGAAACTACAACAACAGATATTGATATGCTTTTGGAAGTTTGGTTGCAATTCTGTAATAATAGTGGATTTGTTGAGACTTCTGACCTAGTACTGTTGTTTTGCCCACTACTGGACGATTGAATAGTATGTAGGATAGGCATGGTAAGGCAAGAAACGTGATCTTACAGCACTTGGTTTGGTAAGTGCTCAATCCATCATGCATACAACGTTTCAACTTTATGATGTTGTCAGATTTGACTTTACTGTAGTTATTTATGTACTTATCAATACATCATTCCCAAAGTTAAACAACCAAATATTTTTAAATTTCGAAGCATAGAGTGCATGAATATGCTTCTGGGTTAACCTCAACATCTAAGGCTGAATTATTTTGCAGTTGCAAACGCAGAAAATTTATAGGTCAAAATAAAGTCAAAATCTGTAAATTATAAAGTCAAAATTTTAAGGTATTTTGTCAAAAATTGGTTGCCCTAGGGATAACGATCTCAGTTATGAGTCGGTTCAGTTGTTATACTCACAGTCAGTAAAGCCTAAATATTAAAGGCGACAAAGGTCAACACAAGGGTCATCGCTGGGGGTATGCAGCGTGGAAGACAGGGGTGGGTGATAACATTAGAGGGAGGATACAAAAACTTGTTGCAAGCCATAAATTTTCGTTTTTTCGACTAATTCTTCTTACAACAGATTTATGATTTTGGGTTCTGTAAAGGACGTTACCTAATATTTTTTTATTTCTATGTAAACTAACACTTGCAATCACTCGTTGAATTGTGTTTGAAATCACTAAAAGCTCCCATTCATTAGAGCTTTACAGTTTGCTGGTAGAACATATTCTCCAGTAGCACCCTGGTTTTGATTGCTTTCCTTGATTATATTCAGATGTAGAGCAAAATCTCTTCAACACAGGGGAACGTGAATGCAGAGCAACGTAGACTCAAACGGTTCAGTATTTAATAACATCGAACAGCAGCGTTGAACGTTCACGTGAGCGACCGGGACCAGCGGCCAATCGCAGTGATGTAGGTTAGGAAGCGGTGCTTCGCAAGCAAGTGCTTTGCATCGAATCACAAACAGAAAATTCCTGAAACCATACACATTTGGAATTGATTAGGTTTTTCCGGTTCTTGCACTAGCGCAGACATGCTCGTATTCGAGCGAGCAGGCACGCACTAAGGTTTGATAAGGTAGTTCGGTTTTTACGCTGACGTAAATCAGCTGGATTTTGCAATGTCTAGCAAAGTACAAGAGTTTGATAGTGTGTCACGTGAGTGATGCTGGCATGTTCCAGAGCGCACGATTTTAGTTTGTTCTTTACGCGTGACCCTTTGAACTCGATCGGCATGTCGTTATTGACCTTGTCTTGTTTCGTCGAAGTCTGGTAAGTGTGGTTCGAGCCCATGGCCGATGTTTGCACTTTGTACTGGATCATGTGCGCTGGATTCACTGGAGACTTCGGGTGATGACGTAGCGTAAGTCAGATCATCATCTCGGCTCCTTTGTGCGTTGTACCGCTTGATTTCTTTTGCCATATATTCATGCTTGTGGAGACCTTTACAGCGGGCTTCTGGGGTTAAAACGGTCTTAACAGAATGCACAAGCACTGACACACATATGCAACCACTGTAAAATTAAGGAAAAAGCATCAACAGTTTTTCTTGGGGTGAATTCAGTTGTTCTCATTACCATGCCTGCCTGCGTCTCTCGCTGCATCATAAAAAAACAAACAATTCAATTTACTGCACATCATACGGAACAAAATAAAACTCCTAGCGTGAAAAAAAGTGCATCATGACCAAGAGGCGCGCAACGCACTAATCCGTCCCGGTTCTTATTAAAACAAAGTTTCTCATTGATACGCCGAGTGATTACCTGAAAGTGATATGTGCAATTTTTTTATTGGAGCAAACACTGAAGACCGTCCGCTTGAGTCTTACTGTAAATATGCCTGTTGGAAAAAATGACCACAGTCGCCACAAAACCAGCCTTGTCCTCGTGAGAAGCACTTCGGTTGATTGGTGTGCAATTATGAACCTTGTCATCGTGGTTTTTCCACCCGTCTCACTGAAAGCACTTGTTACTTTAATTCGCAAATACTGTAAATCGTAATCGACGAGGAAGGACAAACGGGGCAGCAATTCTGAAAACGGACCTTATATTTCGTCTTCCGGTAACGTGCGGTTGAATAGTCCTGGCCCTGTCAAACAGCAACTCGACACTAAACGTTGTTGTTGGAAACACATCCTTGCATTAAAAATTGCAATAAGCATCATTATGATGTAACAATCGCGGCTGTCAACACGAAAGACGCATTGCCAGGATACATTTGAAACAGGTCATCAAAACATTCACCCAAAAGCTCCAGGTTAAACGAACTCGGGACTAAAAGACAAAACAAAGCGGCAAACAGGTGATGTAACTTTTGACGTGTGTTTAGCGCTGAACGGAGATGTTAGAAACGATAATCCGTTCTTAGCGCTGGGTTAACAATCAGATGCCAGATTAAAACACTGTCTGAGATAACGAGGTGGGTTGGAATGAGTAGAAAGTACACACAGCTTGTTGTTTTGAACTTGTTGTTTGAACTCTCTTCTGCTAGTATTTGTTCAGTAACTGACAGAAGATAAAAAGTTCGAGAAGACTGAATCGGTTTTAAAACAAAGTTTCTTGCTGCTATTACCAGGGTTCACAAACAGTTCAAAATTCTCAGAAATTTTGCTTGAAACGCATCAAACAAGCAAAAGACAAATTCAAAACTTTCGAATATCGAGGAGTTTTAGAAAACATCAAACGAGAAACTTTGGTGATAAAATGCGATACTTTTCAACCGTTTTTCTTTGCCCTGTGATGAAAAGATACAGAAAACAAAAGTTAGATCAGAGTTGGTTTCCCAGATTCGGTTAAACAGCTGGAATTGCGATAACTCGGTACAAAAGTTTACTTGAAAGACGGAAGACTCGACTAATGATTTGAAATCTTTGATCAAAATTTTTAATCTGGACGTCCCACTACTCTAAAAGTAAGAAACATATTTTCGATGATTCTGACAAACTCAAGTTTTATAAGAATTTTAGTCAAATCCAGACTTTCACTCTTTTAAACTTCAATTTATGTCAAAACTCTCAAACTTAGCCAAATGCAATTTTTGCTATATTTTACAAATCACAAATAGCTTTCAGCTAGAGACTTACGAAAGCTTGAAGAATGGCTTTTTGTAGCCTTCGAAACAACAAACAACCTGAATCCGAATTCTTGATTTCCGGAAGAGTGAACCAGAAGCATTCAGGTAATTAATCAATTGTTTTAAAGCACTCGATGATTCAAAGGAACACGAAATACGATGTATTGACCAAGAGCCCTTACCTTTTCAGCAAACGCGGACAACGCGGAAATAGGAATTGTGAAGATCTCTGATTGAACACTGACGTCACTTTTCTGAGGGCCAACAATGAATTGGCGGCATCAGTCATTTGCTTTTTTCAAGGTTCAGTCGCGAGGTTTTTGACAAAGTAACTTTACCGCGCTTTTCAATTTTGTGTCATTAACGAGACACTAGATTTTACAAGTGGTCACATAGCACTTTAATTTCACTTTACAGATTGTCATTATCATGATCGACGTCTGCTGTACGAGATTTACAGAAATTTGCAGTGAAGTGACTTGATCTATGAATTTCCAGACTGAAAAATTAAGTTTTATTTCGCATATGATTTTCATAAGGTATAATATGCGACTGTACTTCTAAACGGCACTTTTGGGACTATTTCAACAATTTAGCAAGCATTCGGAAGCAGTATTGCTGAAATATTGCACAAGCAAAATTTTCTCACTACTGGTGTGAGGTCACCTTCCTGAACCGTAACGTATTTTGTAAGTCATGACAGACACCCGAAAGCAGACATAGTAGACCAATTCAGCAATTTGGGGGCAAATATTCGCACACTTTCTCCTCAAGAATGTGTTACAGGCTGTTGGAAAAGAAAGAGACTAATTATCCGTTTCTGCTATGATGCTGATGACTTTCATGATGATCGAGTTGTTCTCGTTCGTGATAGCCAGCCGAGAAAACACATTAAGTGCTTTGAAGTATCCACAACACTGTCTCAGTCGTTGCTGTATGAGAAAAGGCTGGTGCTGAATTATTCAGGGTTGCCTGTGAAATCTTGTCCACTTCCTAGTGGGAAAAGCACTTATTTGGCGAACCCATCCCTCTTTGAAGCTGTACTAGGCACTGGAGGCGAGCGTTTCGAGTGAAGGTGGTGCACCACTTGACGAAGACAATGAAGTCATGCCTGGTGACAGGTAGTGCGTTCGATGAGAAAGTCACGTGTGTTCTTCTGGCCAATCAGCCAGCAGCGAGCGATTGATACAATTTGTGCACTTGTTTTTATTACGCATAAAAATATTTATCAAGATTTGAAGTTTCTGCGCAAACACAAGCGGCGAGAGCGCATCGCGAAAACTTCCAACAGCTTTTTTTTATTCCTTCTTGCCAGACAGCGAAAAGGAATGATCGAGAACAGACATTAGTCATGTGCAGAGGGGTCGAATTTCAGCAAATTTCGGCGCTTCGGCTGAGATGACTTTACTTAAACAAATGCCACGCGAAACACGTCCGGTACTTGATTGAGCGTATCTAGCTTCGGGCACTTTGCTCATGGCAAATGTAACGTCGTTCAGGTACAGAGCAATAGCTGTGAAGGCGAGCCATGAAAAATATCTTCGCGGACAAAACTTTCTCACGGGCGTAGTCAACAAAAAATTCCTTACAATGAAAAAGCACGTCTCGGATAAATGCTAAGAATGATATTTTAATTCCAGCCGCTCCTCGACGCGGAAGCGAGTAGTATGCAAGCGCCTAACCGCAAGCCCTCTTTTGCTCCGTAACTACTGTTGCGTGACACACAGGCAACGGCTTTCGCGCTGGTTTCGCAGTCATTATTGTTCAGGGTGACAATCAAACAAAGTCCGTGTTCTGCCATTTGTGAGCTTTACTTACGTGTTGAAAGTTCAAAGCCACCTTGCTCTTCCAACATTCAAAGCGTTTTCTCAAGTACCTTTCTCATTAAGCCCGCAAGACTTGCAAACGCATTTGGAAGTTACACCGATCTCCTGCCGTCGACAGGGGCAGTCGGGTGATATTGATGATTTTGCGAGAGTCCAACAACCTGCATAGCTCGGAAGATATTCACCGGGTAGCTCAGTGATTCGCACACCCTTTTTCCGCCGTCAGAGTTTTTCGACAACCCAGCCTTTGTTTTCTTCGGTTAATGAAAGTCGCTGGCCAAACATTAAAAGCGGCAATCGAGAGCGATGAGCAAAGCCAGGCAGCGATGATCGGCGCATGCGATGAAGACTTTATTGAACGGCGGCGCGCGAGTCATCCAGTCGTTCATTTTTGTCCAAGCCATGTGCAAACATACCCGACCGCACTCCACGTCGGAAGAAACCACATCAGTCGTGTACTCAATCATTCGCAGAACCGCGTACGACGAAACGGTACGAAATGGACAGATTTCGTAATGTAGCGACACTTTGCGATAAATGAATGAATCATTGTTTTTCGAAAGATTATCGACATCGCACTTTTCGAAAGTCAAAACCTGTTTGATCTCGTTTGACTCCGAGCAACCAGCTTGTTCGGTTTAAGCAGATTTCATAAATACCAATCCTTCAAATGTCGGCACACAAGCTGAGAAGCTCGCATCAACTGCGTTAAAGCACAAGCGTTGAAATGCATAATTTCCTGAGATAGACGCATGTTATTGCGCTATGGACTAGCTCTGGAAAACTTTATTTAGCAGTCGTTGAATAACAGCAGGTTTCTTGTGGCAAAACAATAAACCTCCCTCGCCTCATGGCCAGTCTCAGACATGAAGCAGAGAATGTCAAAAAACGGCTTCTACCCCAACAAGTCGGGGACTACAAACAATTTAGCAAAAAAATAAAAAATTTGCGATTACCAAGAGTGAATCTAACTCGTGACAAGACCTATTACGAGAGTCCAGAGATATTTGATTTAACATTTACAAAATGTCGGCTGCGGCCCAGTTATGGGCAAACATGCCACTGATGTTTAATGACGTGATTTTATTAGTGACGTTGAAAAAATTTATATTTGTTATATATTTGTTCCAAGCGACACTCTTTGTGTGGGAGGAGGAGTACTTTTTACCTCACCGGTATGGTGGCCCGTTTGAGCCATGTAAATTGTGAAGTATTTGTTGCATTTAAAAAATTTAATACAATTTTTTTCAGAAGAAAATTTTGTGATATCGTATGTTGTTGTCACAAACATTTTTTATTTTTTAAAAAAATATTTCAGTTGACAAATGTTTATATTTAAAAAAACATTTTCGCAACAAATTTCATAAAGAATTTCATTTTCGTTACGGAATCGTACTCCGCAATGATCTCAACTCCGCCAACGAAGTGTTTCCCATTGAAATTTGCGAATAGGTCATGTTGTAAATTCTTATGTCCCATGTGCATTTTTACTGCAGTTTTTTAACTAGTAAATCGTCGCTAAGCTTGTTTCTGCTACTGCAATATGTGGCTTTGCATTCTCTCAACAAAGTCTATTGTGCTTTTCTTTGTTGAAGTTGATTTTGCATTATGCTGTTAATGCTAAGCAGAAATTACAAATTGCATGCTCAGTCCTAAAGGACTCGAAATACGTCACAATTTTCAGGAAACTACGATAGTTCTGCTGGCTCCAAACCAAGACGGGACTAAGCCAGGTCAGAGATGTAATCACGACACCTGGTCCTTGGTCGAATTCTGGACAGCTTTGCCGTCTGCGTGGCCAACTCGACTTGCTAAATCTTCCTGGGGCATTCTGGTCACGTGGTCGAACTATCGTAGCTGGGATCTCTCGATTCAGAGAAGACGTGACTTGACATTCAAGCTTTCACGAATTTCACAGCTGCGCACTTTGATGCGAAGTGTGACGTTATGAACTCTTCGCCAAATTTCATCTGTGCTGCTTGTACTTGAGATATTATTCTTTCAGTCATCAGCTAAGATTCATGACCATAAGGTGAAGATTGGAACAAAAATTGATTTGAAAACTGACAGTTTGCAAGCTCCCGTTTGGTGATCACAGACCGATAAAGCTCACGCAGAACAATTTCATTGTTTTGCCTTTAGTCACCAGTGAATACCGCCGCAAGGTACGTGAACTTCTCGACATGCTGCGTAGTGTATTGCCGTTTACAGTTCTTGCAGCGTACACCATCCACAGTGATTTGTTGCGTTTTGACTTCAATGACACGGACAAAACGTCTGAACAGGAATACAGTGACATGACGGCCAGTAACAGGCGGCCGTCAACACCGTACTCCCGCAACACTCCCCAAAGCTTTTGTGGAGGAACCTGGTTACATGCTTTCTCGAGGTCGACAAATAAACTGTGTTGCAGAATTCCTTAAGCTTTTTTATTGTTGTTACTTACTGGTGCTTCGTTTTTCAATTTGACGCCAAATTCTTATGCAGTAAATTTCCGATCGTGCTTATTAATATTAGGCTTGTAATGATACGAATTGTTTAAATAAAACTGTCGTCTTCCATCCGCTTCATTCGATGCTGTCAATCAAGGCACATTATTATCGAGCGAAGATGGTGTCAACCAATTAAAAAAGCTCATTTTCCGTTCAGGCTCTTTAGTATCTGTTGTCAACAAGGAAGCCAGGGCACGCGAACGCACAGAATCCGGAGCCAAGCCGTACTGGACCGTAACAAACTCCCGAACCCTAGGTACGATCCAGTTAATGATGTCAACCCTGCTTAAATATTTCCTGTAATGAATTGTGCAGCTGGTCATGAACCCGTGGAGATCAAAAGCATTCCGCAATAACTTTGGCATTGCGCTGCTGAATTAAGCTTTCGCTATTTCGCTGCTTGTAAGGGATCATCTCTGCGATGCTGTCAAAATACCTCTTGTATTCGATACAATAAGCACTATCCTCCAACGACAATAGTTATTGCTGCCGAATTAGATTTGTGTCGCAGCCGCAGGCTAAGGTGCATCTAGTATCGTAAGGAACATTAGCCTTGAAATGAGGTTTTGTGCTTTGTTGTCTGCCGGGGTGGTTCACACACGCGACTACCCAGAACGGCCAACAAAGAAACATGAGTGTTGTTCAAACATATTAGCACCAGTAGCAATGAGGCAACGTCGCAGCAACGAACTTGACTGTCCTAATTTAATAAACCCGCCTGGCAGTCAGAAGCAAATCAAATCACAGCAACGCGCAGGTTATAAGCATACCGCACGCCACTGCGGACCTCGCTGTACTTCAGCAGCAGCACTGTTCTTCAGAACAACTCTGCTTACTGCAAACGCATGTGGAGGAGTTGCTGTGAACTGTTTTTGAGGATGCGATAAATTGGAAGCTCAACGTTGTTCTGAGGAATCCAGTCTTCGCTGCATGTCGACTGCCTCGTTCGGTTAACCGCTGTGTCTGCTTCATGAGATAAAAACGACTTTGTTTTGTTGCCAAGCGACAATAACGCTCCTGTGCTGTTGTGACCAAATTGCTAGCTGTGGTTACTTCCTGAAATAATATCCTTGAACACAAATGACAAGCACAGGCATGAGTCGTTGCGGGTTGGAGAGATTGAAGCACTCGCACCCCTGGGCAAAGATTGTTTTCTGTGCAAGCCTTTTTGACACTTCGTGAACCACCATTCCCTTTAAAAGAGACGCGCAACAAACGTATGGCAGATGTGTAAGAAAATGGCATTTTTCTCTTTGGAATTTTTGTTCAGCGTTTTCAAACTTCTAGACCTGGAAAAGTTTTGTGGGAACGCCTGCAGGTTTGTCACATTAGCGCATAACGCTTTGCTCCTGAGTGAAGGTGAGGGGTTGCAAATGCGGCCTTCTTCGAAAGGTGTTGTTCCAGAACTCAGAACTGCTTCGGACTTATCGGTTTATTTGCACGGTGCGTCGTTTTGGGACCAAGTCCCAGTCTTTCCCGTGTCGATAGATGTTTTACGACGAGGCCAGCCGCTTGCACAAATGGCTTCGCTCAGACTCAGGCCAAATAATGCAGTGATCAGAATTTGTTTTCTTCTCTGTATGTTCGAGATATCTGCAAAAGCTGATGCGCTATAAATGATTTTACTTCTTGCCCGCGGCAATAAAAACACTTTGCTTTGCCCTGTTCCTTGGTCTGGTTTAAGAAAACTGTTTTGACACATTCAGAGTTTGTACAGACCGGTCTTGTTGCACTTTGTGAGACTGTAAAACTAAGCTGTTTTTGTAGTTAAGTGATTTCTCGTTTAAAGAGTGTTTTATATCACCGGTGAAAGTTCATCCCGCTTCAGAGTAAACTTACGAGTTCTGTGTTCAACTTCGAGTCGTCGGTAACGCGTTCAAAGGAGAAAGAGGGCAGGAGGGAAATTGAATATATATTTTTATTGCTTCTAATAATTTTCTCTTTCCTGTCTCACTTTTTGCATCCTACTCACTGCGACAATCGCTTGATGAATGATCCACACTGTTCCATTCCACAGGAATGCACATTCTTTGGAATGCCGAATTTGGTCGCGTGCGGTCGCACACGTGCTTCAACCAATAGGTGCCTCCACATAAATTCGTTGGTTTGGACCAGCTATGTCCAACCCGGGGCCCGCATGTGGCCAAGTCGAAGTTTTGTGCGGCCCGGTTTGGGTTTTGTAGTCAAAGTATCCTACGTATTGACAACCAGTCCTTATTTTGATAATCTTGAACTTGACATATTTGATGCAGGTGATCTTCAGTGCAACTTTATCACGTCTGTTACCATTGCAGTTAGGATTCCAACGCTTTCGGTACATTAGCTAAACTAAATTTCTTTGCTAAGATCAAAGCAAGCCATTGAATATGCGGCCCTCATTAATCTGTCATTCAGTGTGCGGCCCTGGTTAAGATAGTGACATAGTTTTTGGCCCAGTAAGCCATTTGGGTTGGACATAACTGGTTTAGACTTTGTTTGTTTAACTTCTAACTTGTGTTAGAAATTTGCAAAGTGCTATCACGTATGCGTACTAGGTCAAAAAGTGGTGAAGATTGAAGAAACACTGCTTGCAGACCTATATCTCCTTAACGGAGATACCGCATTGAAAAGTTTCTTCCCGTTGTTGATGAATTTGTAGTGTCACTTGAGAAACGACACACTGCGTACCGGAGAGAAAGTTCTCTGCTTGTTTTTTGCATGAACGTGATTCTCTGAACGCTGCTCAAATCCAGGGAGTATCCGAAAAACCTGTCATCGCATACAAGGACGATTTCGATTGGTCTCTTGGTAATAAATTCATCCAGTTTGCTGAATTTTCGAAACTTTTGTTCAAACCTGAGGACATTTCGTACGAGCAATTTTTGTCCAAGTTGCGAATAGACAAAAGTTTACACGACAGTTTTGTCAGCGCAGAGACGGCGCTGCGATCATTACTAGTGTTCATGATCAGCAACTGCTGCGGAGAAAGAGAAATGAGCAAACTGAAATTTGTCCAAAAGCAGACTGCGTGCAACAAGACGCACGGACGCCTGCCTGAACCTGACATTAATGAGCATTGAACATGACATCTTGCGACAACTTAACTTCGTAACATCGACGATGTCATCAATGTCTTTGCCAACGCTAAATCTCGTAAAGCTCCAGGTCTCCTTTGAACATTACGTGATACCGTCACAGTGTGTGTGTGTGTAATTTTCAGTCATCTTGTCAGTTCAACGTCTGAAAAGTGCTCACATGGAACAAGGCCCTCCACATGGATTTGCGCACACGGGCTTCCACACATTTCGGCATTGATGCTTTGTGCAGAGGAGTAAGCTGTGGCGCAAAACTTAGGTTGTGTGACTTGATCCAAGGAATTAGCCGTACATCAGTTTTTAACTAAACACCATTAAAGCGTTTTGCACAAGTCATCTATGATTGCAGTGCTGTAAATTTGTACACCGATGATAACTCTGCCGTAGAACTAGTCCATTAAAATGTTATCTTCTGAAATCACACATGAAACTGTTGGCGTTGGTGATAAGAACGCACTCTTCATGACGAAATGCACCGCAATCTGCCATGTTTTCTACGTGTTTACGACCTCTGTCGCTCCCCCCTTGTCTTCTACCCTTTGCTCTTACTTCACAAAGTTTGACACCACGGGTGAGGCTTGACATGATACGAAACACCATTAAGTGCGAACAACGCCCCGTTGTTCCCACGACCGCCTGTATTTTATCATATTAGTATATGGTGAGCGACGGATTACGATGCTTTGATCAAAGTCGTTTGCGTGTGGTTCGCATATATGTGAACTGTGCGCTTAATGACGGGGATCACACGATGCCTTGTGTCTGAAGTGGGTCGTGGCCTCGGCGCGTGTGGAAAACAATGTACGACGGGCAGCACCTCGATGTTATCGGGTGACAGTACAAAATGCGCTTGCTTGCTTCCTCGTCGAGCCGGCAGATGTGATTTCGTGCCCTTTTCTATGGGTGTGTTGGAGACACTAGAGGTAGCAACTCCTTCGCACTGACGTGGAAGATCCACCTCTGACAGGTAGAAATGCCAGCGAGTTTCATTTTAAAGGCTTCTTGTCAGGGCCACAACCAGTTGATATTTTCGGGGGTGGCGAAATGATTGTAACCTGTTGTTGCACCTAACAACTAAACATGGTTTTGAAAATTTCGGGTTGCCCGGTCCCCCCATGATTTGCGAACCTGTTGCTGTAGCGAAAATCGAGATGTAAGGTGATTGGGTCGGTACAACCGATTTTCTCTGCTTCAGTATCTGGCAGTAACCTTGCAATGAAATACGTGGTCACCGCAGTATTTCCTCCACGTTGTTTTGTTTCTTACCAGCAGTTATTAACTAAATGGTTTCAGCCCTGCATTACTCTTTAGCACACAGCCCGGTCCAGGACAACTAAGCATGAATATGATGGACTCTGTTAGCCCAAAGCAGAGGTGTGTAATTTTTTTCATCGGCCGGCCGCTTTCAAATGCTGGAATGATAAATTGGATCAATCCAGGACCATAGCCACGGGGTCATTCGGGGGGAAATTCCCCCAAATTTTGTTGTGGCCAGAAAATTGTTTATTGAAACATATAGTGAAAGCAAAAATCTTGCCCCTCTACAAATGTATTTTGACCCACAAACTTTAAAACCTGGCTACGGGCCTGGACCAGTCACCGTCAAAAATTTGTAATCTAATACCTTGATGTTCGAGGTAAAGAATAAAACCGGACAACGAGGGCCCTAATAACTGGCCTGGCCGGCCAGGTTGCGGAGCGCCAGTCGTCGGTCGCACACACCTGCAAAAATGCAACGTTTAGTTGCGTTTTCCGCACTCGGGATCATTAACAAGGCAGCAGTCAGTCGTTCGTCATTTTGAAACGAAAAACGAACAAATGAAAGTCTATGAAGTTGTATCCCTATCATGCCGCTGCAGTATTAGTGCGAGTTTAGACTTAAGTGCAGTATGAATTCACCAACGTGTGAGCTTAGTGGCACCAAGCCCACACCGTGACGTAGCATGAAAAGGCTCAAAATGAAAAGCAAGGCAAAAACTCAGTGGCTTTCGCAAACGCTTCTTCAGGCAGCAAAAGCTGTTTTTCCTTCCGAAAGACAAGATCAGAAGCAAAGCTAAACCTTCTGCTAAAAGCGACAGCTGATCGCGGTTGAGATCAGTTTCATCAGAACAAACTACCGTCATCGAATTTCAACAGAACTTGAGCACTAACGGTGTTGTTGCCGCGTTTCTCTACTCGGAAAACACCGGCACCGAGCCACTTTAATTGCTCTGCTTTAGTAGATAATGTGCTCTTGCCCGGTAATTTCAAGCCGCAAAAACAAATCGCCGGCACTTTTCTTGCGTCAAATGTCGCAGGCGACAACAATTGTCCCGAAGTGCAGCTGGAGTCAAGTTTTTGAAAGCAAGGTGTGATAGATATATCGCATGGTGTGTTTTTGGTGAATCACAACGTGAAGCAGCATGGGACTGGCATCGTTTTAGTAAAAAACAGCATGCCCTGTCAAAACAGTCTTACGCAATGCCTTGTTTATCGGTTTCAGACAGAACAATCCTAATCTGTGCTGTGTTGAAAAAAGCACGTTTTGCCGAAGCAAAGCTGGAGTGCCTGCGACAAATGCTGGTGCGAACAACCAGTCGTTCGAACCGCCGTTGAACGTATCGCAACAATTCTTTACTGTTGACGTAGGCATTCGAGGTTAAGCCGGCGAGGCCATTAGGACTTTTGTGGCTCGGTAAAATGATTGTAATGGACGAATGGAAACCTACAGAATGGAAGGTCGTCACTGACCCCAAGACTGCGTCTTTCTCAAAACTAATAACCTCTTGTCCATGCGTCAAGCAACTCGCCCCTAACGCAATTGTTCGCGCAAATGCCGAATGTGATTAATATTCACAGCAGGACGCTGTCAGATGGTGGCGGTGAGAAAAGGCACGACCGGCAAACAAACATCTGCAGCCATAAGGCGATGCCGAAGGAGATGCACGATCAGTCGGTCAAAGTGTGGTAATGATCGGCGGAGTATTTGTCCAAGCGATTGCTGCTGACGTCACGCCAGGGCTGCAAATGCCGTTGCTTTCCATGCGATGTGAGAAAGACGGCGCAGAACGCCAGCGTCCCACCTCGTTAAACACCTTAAGTCCACAGAGTGCGTCAGCCACGGGGTTTGTAGCTTCCGCTTCGTGCTTCCTTGACAACAGTCCAGCACTCGCTTCGACTGTTACTTTTTTCCTATTGTCTGCTGAACACCAAATGATGATGAGATTTTCACCTGCTGCACTCAAATGGTTTGCGGCTTACGCCATTTGCAAAATCGCTGTCTGAACGCCTTCAATGATACGTGTTAGGGCGATCGTTACTTTTCCAGCACTGGTATTGATGATGCAAAGCCAGAAAATTGCTTTTCGAACGGTCGTAAAAAAACAATGCAACGTTTTTCAGCAGACAACAGACCAGATGTTCTTGCGTACGTGAGAAATTTTCTGAACGTCGCGTGATTTGATCGATTTTGACATGGCACTTGTTGCCATGAAGTTAAACTAAAAGGTTTTGAAGGACGTTTGGTGAAATGTATGAGATTACACGTCTGACTCATGTCGTAGAGTAACAGAATCTTCGTAGACATGATCGACAATCCAGGAGATCAATAAAGTGGAGAGAACGCCCAAATGGTCCCGTCCTCTTACGAAGTTTGCAAAATTCTGAATTTTGTAAACAAAACTGTTGCTTTTGGAGAGTTTTTTTTGCAAATAGAAACATTTTGTTGTCCGAAATCAATCGCCGCTCCTAAATTTATCAATGCTTGTCGCATTTAGCCGAACTTCTACAACTTAAAATGAAGTCTGGAACGTTTCGGCTGCAGTGCTGCACGCCCGAACCATTTAGCTTTTAGAAAAGTTATAAAGCTAAGAAAGAGATCTTCTTTATCCAATGAAAATTCTAAGAAAACACGTAATGAAAAAAAATATTTTTCTATCCAATGAAAACAGATTCTATGGTGAACAGTGAAGTTTTTAAGTGGAACTTCTGACTAATGGTGTAAACTGGTTTGAGACTTGAAACAAACGCAGACACCGTTCCAGTTCCAGGAATTCACCCACTACTTCTTTGTACTTGACATATTTGATTTCTGGCTGTACATAGAAATATTTAGTCACAAAAGCTCACATTACGTTGCTTTCCATTCTCAATGATCTGGGGCTTTCTGAGATGACCCCTATCTTGACCTGCTACAATAAGCAGAACAAACCCCCGCCATCGAATTAGAGCAAAACGTCGATCTCTGTAACGTCGTAGGCAGGTGCTGGTGCTGCAGGACAAACGTCACTACACGGGTTTTCCATGTCTGACTTCAACCAGCACCCACAGCTTGTTTTGAAGCGAAAACGAGGATGACCGAAAACCTAGGATCACAGAAAACGCTTGAAACAAAGATAAAATACCTTGAAAGGAACCAAGATGACGTAACAAAGGAGTTTAAAAACATTTGTTTTTTCTTGCTATAAAATCTATCTTTGTACAAAATGAAAGAAAAGCATGCACGAGTTATGACTCAACTTGTTTCAACTCCGGTAATCCAAGTAAAAGTACACACATTTTGAGCGCACTGGGTACATGAAATTTGCCTCATCGAGTCGTGACGCAGCAGCCGCACGATCTGGTCACAATGATTCATGACAGGCTGGCGGACAATGGCGAAAAACAGACAACCCGTCTGGATGACTGTATTTGAAGTGGTGTGCGACCGTAACGCCCGCACTTCGTTTAGCAATCCCTGCCACCTTGAATTTGACATTTTGAGCAAGGTTTCCCATGGCACTTTGTCCACCAAATGAAGAACATGACCAACTGATTCGAACGGAAAACACCATGAGTTTGTCGAATACATGGATTGTCTCTAACAACAGCCGAAATTATGTGCGGCAGATTATAAATTCACTGGTTGTTTTTCCGATCTCTGCATTTCCTAGCTTATTACGATAGATAAAATAAAAGATAAATTTTGTAAACATCCATTCCTTGGAAAATTCCCACTTTCCTCTCGGAAATTGTTTCATAATCGTCCGACAGTAAATGCTGACGGAACCTTTGTTGATATTATTAAAAAAATAACTAAGGAATCTGGTGTTGGTGGCACCAACTTGCATTTGAAAACTAAAGAACGCAAGTAACTGCCAGATTTTGTTGACATTCGCAATAAACGACAGTGACCATTTCGACAAACTAATTACATCAATATTGCTTATGATGGTCACTGGCGATCAGTGAAACTACTATAAAGAACAGTACCAAAACTTTATGTAAGATAATGTTACAAAAATTTTCCAATTGCAGACATTTTCAAGAAACGTGGAAAGATGGCAAATGGGTTGTGGAGAAACGTGAACAGGAGTTGAAAATCAAAATTTCACGTAGAATGTCATTGTCAACGACAAGTAATGAAAATAGTCGCAACTAGCTGGTTGACGCCATTACTTCTTTATTGTTCAGGCCACAAAAAATCTGTTGTTACCACTGATGTACATTTGGTTGGTGTGCTAATATATTGGCACTGATATTGATGTGGAAACATATTCATGTGCTAGCATATTGATTTGCTAACATATTCATCGACTAACTAGGCGCGTTTGTCGTTGCCGACGCATGGAAGCAGCATCTTTAATAATCCACTTGTGGCCTTGACAACCGCTAAAATATTATTTTGAGAATCATAACGTCAATAGCGATTGTTCTCGTAACATTTCTGCATTACGAGCTCACCCTGTGGTTCAAGCGTATTACCTGCTAGTACTGCATCTTGCAGTCGAGACGGGCCAATACTCACAAACCATTCGCGATTGGGAGCGAACTTCATGAGATGGACAAGCGGGCCATAGTTGTGATGACAGTAAAGTCCTGATCTCGGCCCCTTAAGAGCAGTTGTTCAGAATCACTGTTCAACAAAGTTTTCTCATCTTTTCTAAAACAAACGACGCAGCGTAATACACATTTGGCTAAATGTCATTCTTGTCAGCGACAAGGTGGGAAGGATCGACCACCAGACACGGCAGTGATTGGCCCAAGGTTTTATAAAATTTCGATTGCAAGCCTCCAAAAGCTTAGAACTCGCTTAAAAAGGTATTAGGAATGGTCCGTCCATCCGCTCTTGGCCTTGTTAAAATTTATTGCAGTTTTTCTTGGCAAACACCTCATCATGCTTTGAATGAAACAAATTTGATTTCTGTTCTTCGATCAAACAAGATATGTTGGCATTGCTGGGAAAAATCGTAACGAGTTCCACGCAATTCAGAGCTGCTTGCTCATAAGCGGTATGAGACCAGTTTGACCCCTCCGCTTCATGTTTACGTTGTTTATCTCTAACGTTTGAAGGTTATCAAAAAGCAACGTTTGGTCGGCTGCGCTACGTCCGTCAACAACAGCGACCGTTTCACGTCATTTTCAATCAACTGACTCGGGGCATCAACACCAAGTGCTGGACAGTAGGCCGCGCAGTGGGGTTCGCGTGTGCATAAGCAAGAGTGCTGGTTTCATTTGTTGTTCCTCTGTAGTAACAACAGGTCGTCCCAATGAAACCAAAAAAGCTTTATTCGCTCGCAGAGCCAGCAGGGCTTCCTGTATTAGAGAAAAGCGTTCTGCGAATGTCTATGGTCGCAATGTTTGGCAGCGAGAGCCGTAACGTGTCTCGGCTTGGTCTCGATCACTCGGTCGCTGCATGTGGTCAGGCGTTGCAGTGCGAGCGCAGTGAGGCGTGCGATTGACGTCAGTGGTCATTGCCAGAGACTTGCCGATCGTCAATGCTGCACCTGAATGCAAAGAAAATGGTAAAACGCCGCGGATCATCTGAGGTCGCCTGGTGATCCATGACACCTTGTTTTTGTTACGTAACCAGTACAAAGGTAAACAAGTTCACGTTAACAATTTCCTTTAAGACAACTACCAAACAAACCAGAGACTCACAAAAGACTACAACGTGTTTATCTTTCTGCTGACTGACTGGCAGCGTCATGTCAAACTATTTTTAATGACGCTTTTTCTTTTAGATTTTCCTTTTCAGTTCAAATGTTTTATTTTAAAGATACGCGCATCCGTTTGGGGCATAGGTGTAGGAGCAGGCAAATTTTTGGGTGCGAAGGATTTTTTGCCCAAATTTCCCCAAAGTTGCTTTAAAAATACCCCAAACTAAATGACCTCCAAAAAACGACTACATTTTATGTTGGGCGCATTTTTTTAATCAAGGCACTTCAAGTACCACTTTTGCCCAAATTTCCCCAAACTTACCGGAGAGGAACTGAAAACAAACATGATCTCAAAAAAAAGCATCTGCACTTTCATTTTGAAAATCTAAGCACATATAGCTATTTTGCGAAGGTTTTCATACACTCTGCCCAAATTTCCAAAGATGTTGCCCGGATTTTCACCAAATCAAAAGTTGTGGGGCTGCGGTTGCACCCCC
>Ga0210059_1001475_pt1 | contig 35422 bp, 27 predicted proteins | sample Ectturendosymbi2_FD_188042 | JGI IMG/M metagenome (GOLD analysis project Ga0210059, IMG submission 188042) | Ecteinascidia turbinata endosymbiont from Florida, USA - Sample 2 (SPAdes) (version 2) | ecosystem: Host-associated > Tunicates > Ascidians > Unclassified | place: Key West, Florida... | reverse complement strand
CTATTATGCCATTGTGTTTTCATTTGCTCTAATTTTCGCTAATGGTTGGTTTACTGCATGCGATGGCTTTTATGGTGCTTCTGCTTGTTGGCTGAGTCATATGAAACAATAAACCATTACCATTACCAATGCAGTCCGGCACGCATCTACTAAATCTTCCTGTCATGGGACGAGCTGATCACTAACGCAAGGTTTCCACTGGACTGAAGCAGCCGGCACTGGTACAAACGACCTCACATTCGCAAACAATTGAATTTGACAGCAGGATACAATAATTAAGTGGATTTTAACAACTTTTTATGAACTAAACACTGGTCTAGATCCTGTACAAAAATCCGCCAAATTTTCCGCCGAAATATTTCGAAAATAGCCTAAAAATCCGCCATCCACCAAACCAAAATTTTACCCGCCAAACAAATCACAAAATAGCCAAATTTGGTGGGAAAATAACACATCTGGCAACACTGGTTGTCGGGGCTCTGCTGCATTTGGCATCACTCTGCATGTTACGCATGAAAAACGCTCTTGCATTTGACCTTTGCTTTCGATAATATGACAATGCATGCGCTAGGTATAGGCATGGCCTATGTCTTATTGTCTTATGACACAATAAATCTCTGTTTGATTAAACACGTGGCACAAGCGTTTCAATTGATTGAACTGCGAATCATGAGGTTTCTTGGGCGAAGCCATTGATTCCCTTGACAAATTGCCGGTCTTGGTTGGAATAAACAAAACCATGAACTTAGAATTATTAATAAATTGATCAATCATCAGGTTCAAATTGCCAGTGAGACAGTGAAATGGAAACAAACTCCTTTCAAGTTTTTTCTGCACCGTTCGACTGCTCACGCGTACGGTTCACAGGAAGTGATATCCGTGCTTGGGAAAGTGTTCGTTTCGTTGTTCCCATGAACCTAAACGTCCGCAATGCTAGAATTCATTTGTGACGTTTAAGTGCAATTTAAGCGCCCAATTGCTTTACTTTGCGTAAACGCATCGGATGACGTTTTGGCGATTTGCTTGGCGACAGGCGTTTCTTTTTCATCGTCACGGAGTCGGATTATTGTTCTTTGTTTCAGGACTTCTATCCAGACTGCCATTATGAAATTCAGTCAGCTAAACTTGTGTCCTTACGTAATAGGAAAAAACACAAAGTAAATTAGGAAACTCATGAGTCTGTCCGTCTTAAAAATCATACCAGATTTCCACAAACAATTTCAAAAAAATGTGTTTCCCGTGCGAAAAAACTTGTGTCACCTTCTGACTCATCTTGATAGATATGCAAGGGTCAAGCTTACTATTTAGGCAAAGAGATAGAGCTATAGCTTAAATGAAGTACGTTTGAACGCAGGTTTCGCTAATCTTAGCTCCTGCGACCTGTTCTTACCTTGACGTAACATTTTGATTTTGAAAACCGCCAAGTTGGTGAAATTGCAAAAATTGACCATGAGGTGGTGAAAAGGTTTTCCACGTTTCGGCCACTCTGTGCTGATTTCCAACAAATTTCTATCAACACTTTCCGATTGCGAACAATCTTTTACACCACTACACCACTGCAAGCACGCCAGTCTCGTTCAAATTGTTAGTTGTCCTCAACGCTTGTAAATTTCGTAATGCGAATTAATCAACCGCAGTTTGAGTTGCAAATCTTGATATTTTAGTATGCTTGCGTTCTTTCCATCCCAAATATTTTGCATAAAACACAAATCCAGGTCAAGATGAGGCAAATGTTCAGCAAATGTCTATCCCTTCAGGCAACGTGGTTTAAGAAAACTGTTTGATTTATATTTTATTGAACCGATTTGTGTTTATTTTGACACTCGCTTGTTCCAACCTCAAGTCCTGTAAAAGTGTAAGTGTTGGCAAATGCATAGAAAAAGTGCTTGCTGTGAACAAGAAAGGAGGTGCCGTGAGAGCACTGAATCTAGGCAATATGACGCAAAGAGCAGTTTTCATTTGTTAACACCAAAATCTACGTTTTCACCCTCAAACCAACTCCCGAGAAGCCCTATGCAAAAAAAACGTCAATCGATAACCGCTTGTGGAGTGGTCAACCATTTAAGAGCGTCTTTTTGGGTCCACTAAGACATAAGTTTAATGTAGCAGGGAAGAAGGTCGAATGTTTACATTTGAACAACCATCACGTACCGTTATCTTGCTGTTTTCAAATTTGCTTATCAATGCTAACACAGCCTGCAATATGTTGGAATCTTGCTTTTAAAAGTTGATATGTGGAGCGAACAAGATTCAACTTAGCGCAATGGACGAAGGATGAGGCAGTTTAAAATCTGAATCCGTTTTTTAACTTTCACATGCACAGGGGTTTCTTTTTAATTTCCTCTTCCTCGACGATATTTGCAGTTTACATCTTTAAAACATCTGCCATTAGTCTGTATAATCAGCAAGCTGTAGACTAATGTCTTCCAAGTGAGGTACAAAATTTTAGACCTTATGTAAATTCGTTCACATACTGGCAGGAAATAAAACAACTAGAATTTAACCGTTCAACGAATGTAAAACATCTGTGCTACGGCAATGCTGAGCTTGTCAAGCTATTTGTTTCCAATCAGTGTTGATTTTGGAGAATTTTCTTACAACAGAGATTTTCATTCAAAATTTGCCATTTTCATCCCTAGGGCATTGCAACTATGAAAGGTTTTCAAAAAATGTGAGATTAGACAATGTTTAATAAACGCTGCGTTCATGGATAAAAGCATAAGCAGACTAGTGCAGATATCGACTTCGGTGTAACTAAAATACGAAAAGTGACTGGTTTGGATTGGCAAATTCCTGAATTTCAACAAAGTCACAGAAATTCCATGGTTTACCAATTTAAGAGCAGCGATAAGCGCTACAAGGGGAAAGCGTCCGAATCGACAGCAATAGAGACCACATGCCATGATCACTCTATGCTGTATTGGGATGCGCGGGATTTTATACTTTCTCAGCTAGCTCAGGTATTTATCTGTGGTGACTACCGCGCCGAACCTTGTAATGGCCCTCGCGCCATTACACCAAGAACGATTTGAAACAAATCTTTTGGAGCTATTCGCGCACCCGAAAAATTGAAAATGGTTTTCTATAATTTCTGTTATTATTTTTTTCTGTCCCCCTGCTGCCCTTCTTTGGGCAAAAAATCTCTTTACACTGCGATTTCCGACCGACTAGACAACGGCTCTTGAGAGCTCTTTAAGTTCACATCCTTTCATTCATTTTGTTGCTGAGAATTGCTCACTTGTCTGCTGACTGCGATGCGTTCACACAAGCATGTGGACCTTTTGTTAAGTTTGCCTCTGCCCATACCATCTGTTGTCGCAAACATACCCCGACTTAGTACTTGTCTATCTTCAAAGTTAATGTTCCGGTTTCCACATGTCGCCAGTCTTTCGGCCAGCTCTGACATTTCTAGCGAGTGATAAGAGCTAGAGATTTCTACTGAGTGAAGTTTTTCAAAAGACCCCATCCTGAGACCATTGCATAAATTTTATCAAATTGAATAAGCTGCATCATCGTTCTCTCTCGTTTTAATTCACTTGGAACAAAACCTTCATCTCTGTCTTGGGTGCTCAGCTTGGGTAAAAAGCAGGGTTGCTAGGTTGATGTTTTTCATACCAAATTTAAAAAATTTGTTTATATTTAAAGTGGATTGGCATGATAAAATGCTGTTTGACATGCAGGTCATAAATTGGCTTGTTCTTAGTCTTGTTTAGTGGTATTGGCAGACAAAAAACGTTGTTTGACATTTAAAAAAAATGTCTGCTTTGATCTTAAATTTCAGTTTTTCAGCCTGTTTGAAGTTATTTGGCATATCTTGCATAACTATTTGGTGTATTTGGTCAATATGAACCTTGGCAGTTTGATTGTGTTCCTGTGAGTTCCCTGTGACTACAATTTGTAATATGTAGATATTTTGTGGAATGATGACATACCTAACATAACATACGCTTGTGTACCAGATCAAAGTAATTCATAACTGTGGCATGGCACATGCTGATATTTTGGTTTCAATTTGGTTTCCAATGTTTCAAAAATTTAATGATATTTATATTGAACATCTTCAACAGGAGATGATACTTTGGGAGATTAACAATATTTGTTAATTTACATGCAATAATTCAAGCCTTAGTTACATAGCAACAACGCATTTTTGCTATTTATCATCCGGGTAATTTAAAACCGACAGCCACTGACCTGTTTCGACTGGTTTGACATGTTTTGGTTGAAGCTATTTGGCATATGTTGAGAAGGGATTTGGCACTTTTGGTCCCTCTTGACCTGGCAACCCTGGTAAGAATGCGAGTCGACTGTTTTCGTGATAACTGTCATTGCTGAAGTTTGTACCGGGACCGTGCTTTTCATGCCGCCTGGCAAAACTCAAGCAATTAGGCGCATTGCTGGTGAACGTTGATTTTGCCAACGCTTATTCAGTTGAAAGCCTCGGATAAACCTTGATCAAACGAGAGCACACAGCAACGCAGTTTGTAGGGTTATCTCCCTAAAGGGAGATTCCCTATGTGCTCGTTCTGCCGTGGTCTTGAGCAGTGCTTCCAAATCGGAGAGATGCGCGGCAGTCGCCGATATGCAGCGATATTTTCTGCACTTAGAACGACTTTGTTCAACCTGATGTATAAGATTACACAAGCTTTTTTGAAATAAGATCCAGCAAGTCTGTTTTTGGCTTACTGCAGGTACTTGTAGCCAAGAGAGGCATTCGGGAGTAGTTTCCCCCCGAATCTTTTGTGCCCCCAAAATTTTGTTATGCCCACAAAAGAACTAGTTTTAAACATATAATAAAACAAAAATCTTTCCCCCTTAAAATGTAGTTTGCTTCCCCAAACCTTAAAACCTGACTACTGGTGCTGCAAAGCACGCCTATTTAACCGTCTCTTGTGTAAGGATATCCTCATCCCTCAGTAACCGTCCCGCAAGACTATTCCGAAATAATGAACAGAGGACGGTGAATAACGCAGCTTCGTCTCGAAGATTGGCAGCAAGCAATTAGCTTTGGTACCGCGAGAAGAAAAATGATTTGCGCAACCAAGTGTGTTGCAACCAAGGAACGGTTGGGAACCACTGATTTAGATTTCCACTAAACTGCCTTACATCCATTTTGTTATGATGAACCAACACGCAAGCACATTTGCAAATCTGCAGATAGAAGAGGCTTGAAAAATTTAACAAGTCTTCATCTTGAGAAGAAGAGGCTTGGCTGCAAGTCATTAATCTTTCCAAACCAAAATAAGCTCAGGCGATTTGCAGCTTAAGAAGTACAAACAACATTTCTGTTTAATGCAGATACATTTGTGCGATAATGATGGCAGCTTTTTATGTGAAAATGCTTTTGCGACCATGGACAAATGCAAATGACCTGGATCATCTTAAGTTTGAAAATGTGGCCATCAACAGTTAGCGCGAAACATGAACCAATTTGTTTTTGCTTTTCAGCGTGAAGTTTGACCTTTACGCGAATCCCTAGATGACGCAGATACTTCGCCACAAACATCCTGACCAGAGCTAGACGAACGGATGTAAGGAAAGAAGTCAGACTGTGTGGCAAGCCCTAATTAACCTATACCAGAACCGCAGTGCAGCTGAAAATATCAGGTTTCATAGGAGAAACGAAAATTCGTACTTTATTTTTGTGTTCACGTAACTTCACTCCACAAGTGAAGGAAGCAAGGAATCAATCACATTTTTAACAGGGAATCGATTTCACGTAACACTACGCATCGTCAGTCCTATCATCTGCAAGCAATGCTAACAGGTGTGAAACGTTGAAAGGCCAACACAAGGTCAGAGAAAGTAAACAGCCTCAAGACTGCAATGAAAACGCCGCGCAGACCCAACCGCGACAAATAAAACAAAACCAAAACGTCTTAGTAAGTGCTTCAGCCTTTGCATGTAGTTGAGCAAGACGGTTTGGCGAGCCGCCCCTCTGGCAAGCTAAATGTAAAAACTGGGCCCAGTTTAGCTGAAATTTTGGTATTTAATATTGTTTTGATTTTCAGTATGTTGTTTTTTTGTGTTCTTTAGGATGTTTTCGTTTTTTTAGCTGATGTAGACATCCACGATATTCGGATTCACTATCATTTCTTAACTTTATTTTGAGTGTCGGCTAGTGGTCCCCCCTACGGTGGCCAGATGGCTCCACTCAGCTAAGTTTTGCATCCCCTGGCTTAAAACACTAGTTACGCCACAGGGCACGAGTGCATCATCGCCTTCCAGGCGTGATTCTGACTTACGGGCGTTCAGGCATGATGCATCAAATGGCAACTTCGCACCATTGACTTATCAGCCAAGCACTTGAACCACATGACTGAATCTGCGGTATGTCGGAACAACGCTTCATCAGTAGGGTAAAACTAACCGGTCTCAAGACGGTAGGATCACAAACACTGCAGGTTCTTGTCCTGATTGACCCGGCTAAACATCAACGGATCATTCTGGGATTTGAAATTTTATTGATGCATGCGCGATATAACACCGTCGGACCTGCCCTGTTACACTGTTATTGCTCCGTTGACCAGAGATGCAAACCCATCAACCACTTGTTTCGCAACAATTTGCCCACGACGTTCTTTATATGAAAGCTTTGGGGAGTGCTGGGAAATGCGATGTTGACAGCTCTGTCATTGGCCGTCAAGTGATTGTATTCCTGCTCAGACGTTTGTGTCAGGGTCGGTGGAGTTAAATTACAACCGCTAGGCATGATTGTTGAACTTTGACAGGAGTGATTGCTGTCCCCACTCGTTTTTATAGTCTAAATCAGGGTCTCCAAACTACGGCCCACGGGCCAAATCCGGCCCGTGAAGACATGTTGCCAATAATGAAAGAATAATATACCTACGAAAAACTTGTTGATTTGGTAGACTGTAACATATCCCGAAACAATCACATTATGTAAGATGTCCGGCTCTCGGCATGTTGTGTAATAGCTTTTGTGGCCCTCTGATGAAAAAGTTTGGAGACCCCTGGTCTAAATCAGGGGTATCCTAACTTTTTTGTCCAAGGGCCACACAAGCTATTACACAACTATTCGAGGGCCGGACATCTTATGTAATGTGATTGTTTCGAGATACTTTCTACCCAGGCGCGTAGCCAGAAATTTTGATAGGGGGGCAAACACAACAAAGTGTCAACATTAAAATAAATAATGCCCCTTGATTTTAAAGCATCATCCACAAAATTTGCCTATTTCTGGCGCTTCTTTTTCTGAATAATTATGTTTATATTTAAGCCGACAAAGAGGAAGTCTGCTTTCATTGAATTGACAAGTTTTAAAAGTTTGCTTTTAGTAAAGTTCCAAGTTTCTACGTTGGATGAAAGTCAACATTTGCTCGTAAAACTTTCTTGTGAAAGCGATTGTGAAAATCTCGATGCTATAAGTGCAAGATCTGCACTGTGTTTTTTTTCAGCCAATATTGCAGTTGGGCAAGAAGTGATCGTGGCCGCCATTGTGATTGCGGTTGGTTTGTTTGCACGACACGCGCTTCTGATTTACAAAACACAAAGAAGGGTGGAGAAGGGTCAAAAATGGGTCTCGCAAAGGTGATCCAAACCTGGGTTGTGTATTTAACTGTGTTTTCAACGTTACCACTGCTTGTCTGTGTCTGTCTATATAGCGTGGGCACTTGAGAAAAGACTAGATTGCTGACATCGAAAATGAACTTAGCAACTTGCTGCCAAAATTCATCCAAACAATCATTTTTTTCATACGTTGTTTGAGGCTTGGATCGAGAGGTGTTCACCAAACTCAGATTTTGGACGCGCTCAAAAAAGTTTGGGAACCGCTGATCTAGCCATGCTACCATAAGGGGTTGGGTCTTTTTTCAAATCCATTAGTGTTTAAATAACAAAATCTAATCGACTGGGAAAAAATTCAATTCAGTTTCATTTTGGTCACATGCGTTTCATGGTCGAGAAAACAGATTATCTGCAAGTAATGGCAGTGTCAATGCCCCAACAAACACTTACAAAATAAATAGCATCTTCTTACTTTCGCTAGATTTAGTTGCTGGCTCTTCGCGCTGTAGTTGAATAATTTCGAATTTACCGTAGGATAGGGCGGCAATTAACATCAGATGAAAGTTGAAACATTTTCAGCCTATGCACAGGTGGGTTTCTGAATACATGACAAAACTGTTTTTTATTTGGCGCCAACGTAATCGGAGACCATTGATAAAACCGTTGAGGCCATAATCGTGATTAAACCGTCACAGTACGCCTACATAATTAATCAACACAAATAATTATCTAGAATAAATGCTACTGTTGCTAAACAGTGTCTATGGCCTAACTGCGTAAAAAAGACTTTGAAACTGGATTACTTCTTAGCAAAGGCTTGTGCTTCATTGCATCTAAAACATATATCACTGTTATATTCACGCATTTAGTTTTAAAATGGTCAAAAACAAAAATCTACTATGTTCATGTAAGACTCTACTGCAGACAAGGGTAAGTTATACAGTATCTGTAGCACGCCAGAGTTATCAAAGAGGATTTTTTGCGTTGCTGTTGAAAAAAAGTTTAGATCACATCACCATTAGGTGGGCATGGACGTCGGAAGGGGGGAGCAGGGGATTTTTTGAAATTTTACATTTTCCTATTCAATTTTTAGCAAAAAAAGGTTGTTTTCTTCATGTCGAGAGGGGAAAACGAAATTTCACGACTTTTGGTCCACCTGAAAAAATTTTTTGGTTGCCCCTGGAAAAATCCACTATTGCCTCCCCCCCTGGAAAAATCCTTCCAACGCCCTTGTAGGTTTAGGTGGCTGCAGAAAGTTGGCCCACCAGAAACACTTGCGGAAGCGTTACTCCTGGTTTTACTTTCGGTTAGTGATTACAAGCGCGTATATGCAAGTTTGTATTTCATTACCACCAACTTCAACACGGAACTTAAACCTCAGGTAAAGGTCAGCCACGGCATGAATTCTCCAGCATTTACACTATACGCAACGTTTGATAAATCATCGTCAGTTAGTAACCATACCGCCTTGATCAGGTTCGATTAAAAGCTGAAGTAGGATAGGTTATTTGAGAAGTTTCGTTAATTTGCACTGAAGTATTGCTTTGGCTTGCACACCAAAAGCTTGATTAACCCGAAAATTGTTGGGTCTACTTTCGGAATTGGGGGGAGCACTTCGGAAAAGGGCAATTGCCCCCATTGCCCCCCCCCCTGGCTACGCGCCTGTTACTACCGAATACACAAGTTTTTCGTAAATATATTATTTTTTCATTATTGACAAAATGACTTCGCGGTCCGGATTCGGTCGCAGGACATAGTTTTGAGGCATCTGGTCGACATGAATTGGACAGACAGCAACGGCCGAGTCAACAAACGCCACTTTTGGAAGCTGCAGAATCAAGCGTTTGCTTTTTACAGACAATTTCGCACTGCTTGCATTCTCTGAACAGGGTCTTCAACGTGCACTTGGTCGGGTTTCTTCTGCGTGCGACCATGTGGAAAGGAGCACTAAACAGATCTGTTTATGTCTCTCCGGAAACCCAAGTCTGTGCACCCTGCAAGTGAGCGGAAATCAATGCAGCAGGTCGAGACCTTCAAGCACCATGGTGAGGTATGCACGAGTGACAGAATGCGGAACAAGGAGTTTGGTTCACGGATCGTTAATGCAAATGCAGGTTTGCGTGAGCTTTATCGTTCTGTGGTGACAAAACATGGGCTTTCAACCAGGGCCCCGACATGGGGAAGTGCCGCACCGGGGCGAGTGAAAAGGTGCCGCCCCCCAACACCACCAGCTGTTTCTTCTTTTCACCAAAAGTGCCACCCCGGAGCATTGCCCCCCTTTGTCGGGGCCCTGCTTTCAACACTGCAACGTTGTCAATTTTTAAGAGTCTGTATTCCTATCTTCACCTATGGTCATGAATCTTGGGTAATGCCTGACAAATGCTATCTCAAGTACAAGCGGCAGATAGATAGGGATTATTGGTGCAAACATTAAACAATTTTATGCAAATTAAGGTTAAGGCGCTGGGACACCGAAAAAAACTGTTAAACAGGTTTTTTCGTCGGGTTCCCCTCGGCAGGGGTAGAATTTTTGTGAAGAGTTCACGGCGTGACACTCAAGTGCGCAACTGTGGAATTCGTTAAGGCGTGAATGTCGAGTCACTTCTCCGAATCGAGAGATCTAAGCTACGTTGGTTCGGCCATGTGATCAGAACGTTCCACGAAACGTTGGCGAGGCCATATTCTGTTGGCTGCACCGACGGGAAAGCGGCCCGGAAGTCGCGACAAAGGACCAGATGGCGTGATTACATTTTCTATTTGTCTTGGTGTGGTGACAGCAGAACCGTGAAAGATTGCTGGAAACCGTTAGGTATTTCGAGTCCCCTTTTGGGTTGCTGACCCCGCAAATTATCACACGGTACATGCTTATATTTTCATAACCTGCATTTTATTGCTTCAGGAATTTGCAGGTATTTCGTAAAACTATTTTCCATAAAAAATGGATAGCATATTTTATTCCCGGCATGCTTACGTCTGGAAAAGCATTTAATATCAAACGTTGCAAAATATGCAAGAGGATTTCTAATTCAATTGTCTGTGCGCTTGCAAGATAAGGTTATTCATCAGGTTATATGAAATAGTTTTAAGCTTGGTTCTGTAGCAGCATTGCATTTTTGCCATTACTCATCTGAATGAACAACAAACAGCCACCGGCCTATTCCCGCTTGTTTAGCATTTTCTGAAAACATTTGGCATATTTTGACAAGCGATTTGGCATTTTTGGTCCATCCGGACTTGACAACCTTGCCACAGACGCAAAGAAAGGTTGGAAGTTCGATTCCCAACTTCGACATACATCATCAAGGCGACAGCAGCTTGCCTGCTACAGTTTTGAACGGAGTACGCCGTTAGAAAACTTTTTTATTTTCTCCAAGAAGTAGAGCAAGCACAAAACACACCACAATTAGCTGCGAAGCAATTTAGAAAATTGCTGATACACTGACTACACACCATGCTCGAAACGCGGAGTTGTTAAACAACAAACACAAAAGTGAACTACGGAACGAAAATTTTCCGTGGCACTATTCAGATGATGCTAGAACAGACAAGATGGACACGATGAGGCGACATCTGCATAAAGCTGAAGGCGCGTGGAACTTTGGCCAGAAGCACATGGCGCGTTGCGGAACCCTGTTTGGCCTTGGGTCCCTTGTGCTATACACAAGCAAAAGGGTTTACGCGATATTACGGGAATGTACAAGCAGTACAGCTTCGCGAGTCAACATCTCGAAACAAAGTGGCTCTGATGCAAGCATTTTGCTGAAACGCGATGCGGACGATTGTATGCAGCATCAGTGCAGGAGGATGGGGGCATAAGAGGTTTTCAAAAAAGTACGCGAAATAATCGTAGCTTGGACTCCACGTCCATTGGAATGAAAAGCGAAACCTGTACCGATCACAAACTCCACATGTCTCTGAACAGGGTTTTTCTTGGAATGTCTTCGGTTACTTTTCTCAGCCAGGAAATCTGTTAGAAATTCCCAAGTGCAATTGCAAAAGCAGTGAAAGGCGAACTGTAGCGCCTGTTGTACGATTGTAAAGCCTTAAACATGCACTACAGACTATACTCGTCGGATCACGGCACTTTGCAATGAGACATATAGTAGCACTACTGATTAGCGCTAAGAAGTTTGTGTTTGCTTCTTCTTACTCAGCGGAATTGGAACTTATGGTTGATAAAGATGAAAAATAGTGGTTAAGCATAAGTGCTTAAAAAACTGTAAGGGGGAAAAAACCAAGATTATACAACCACTGGTATTAACGACAAAACAGTGCCTCAACCGACACCAGCGAAGCATGCGAAGTAGTAAACAGTACAAACGAATAGTTAGATTCCGTGTAATGCTTTCAGAAGATGAATGGTTGATGAGGGGGGAAATGTGATTACAGGGTTGGAAAAGTTGACGCATGCGCAATGACACGTACAAAATCAACCGGAGATGTGGCCACTGAACGTGAAACAATAAACAAACAGAATATAAAGCACTTCGGTATTTCTGTCCGCCAAAAACAGCGCAACTTGTACGCGACATTTTACTTCAGACTTCACAAAGAAGCAAACGAAACAAATACCTTGAACTTCACAAAGAAGCAAACGAAACAAATACCTTGAACTTAGAAGTTAGATTGTAATCTCAATATACCAGGATAAAAACGGATTGGCAAAAGATTTCCACCACGCGTGAAAACACGAAAGATAGACAAGCAAAAGTTGCATATAGAAGATTTGGAATGTTGGTTGGTGCTCAATGTCATATAGGGTTGTTGAAATAAAAACAAAAACTGACCATTGCGTGACATTCTATTTTTCCTTGAAAGACTTCGTTAGCCGATCGCAAAGTAAACGACAAATTAAACATGAGGAAAATGTTATCAAAGATTTCGCGTTTCGACCATTTGGAAAATTCCTCAAAACCTTCACGGGCCAAACGTTGAACACTGTTGTTTTTATGTGTGAGTGACACCTTTACGTTTCAGCTTTGTCCAAAAGTTGTTTTTCTTTCTTACTAAAGTAAGCTAGCGTTGGCGCAGAGGCCTACAGCGTACATGGGACAGGTCTATGGGTTTTCACTGAACATGAAACGCGAACAGTTACATTGGTTCATCAGGCCGTTGCAAGTATGGATCTGTGGAACTCATCACTGAAATGCGTAAACCACACAGTCTACTCTCAAACCTCAAGTGCGGATGAAACCACACTTGCGCAACAGCTTTGGCAAAACAAAAAATGTAGTTTCAAAGCGCTGCGATGTAGTATGATAAACAGTAGCTGTTTTTCTTTTAAACAAAAGCGAGTGAAATTTCACGATTTGTTGTGAAGCATGAAGAGCAAAACAAGACAATCAACTGAAAGGTAGCACAAAAGGAGCGTGTGATTTATGTAAAATGGATGACGTCGGGTATGATCTGCGCAGAAGGCTGGGCTATCATGGGGCGCATTGCTGTTTCAATCAAAATACAAAATAGTGAACTTTTCGCCGAAGTGCATAGGAAGTAGTCAATCGTGAGGAGGAGGAGGAGGGGGCTCGGAATGCGACAGATTTATTGGAAGATCTTCACAGAAATTCTTTGCAACGTGTCGAAACAGCGAAAATTGCACTTTATAGAGCAGCCTCATAGTACTTATACTGCTGAAAGGAGCAAGCGGTGAGGAACATTTAAAATTTGATTAAAAATTTGACTAAAAATTTGTTCTCAGTGCAGTTAAAGATACGATCAACCGAAAGTGCCTCGGGTCGGCAAACAGTTGTTAGAAAACCGCAAAGTAAAGCAACACAGCACTTCGTAGGTTTGACGCAGATAAGGCAAAACGTGAAAAAGGAATACAAAACGTTCTATAGTGGTTAACGTTTGATCACATGAGACCACACAATGTCATGCAAGTCACATATTTGCCGGAAGGCCCTTGTCGGGTGACTTAAGACATCGCGCACTGCAATTTGCAAGATTTGGAACAATTGTGTAGACATGTAAGGATGATGCAAGCAATTAGAACAAATGAACTTTACTGTTTGATATACTCGACTTCACACGATTGCACTCGTTTTCAAATACAATGCCTCAAAAACCCTGAATAGAAGGGAAGAGCGTGAATAAGTTTTTTTCTCCTTATTGCAGGCAGTTGCGGTATTCGTTTGATTGGCTTCGAACCGGATAATTGAATCACAGAAAGGTTTGGTTCTGTTCCAGGCTCAGCGCCCGTTCTCGCAACTTCAACAAGTTCGCTTTGCAACCTGCTGCAGTCGCGCCTGCAGACGGTGTACACATCGCCTTGCCAATGTTAATACTGAAATTGCGGGTGAAGCTAGCTAGAACGAAGTGGTTTGCACTTCACCAACAAAAAATAACACGCGCTTGCTGGCTGTCATAATATCTGTATTGTGACGCAATAGAAACAGAGGCGACACTTCAGCTATTTCCCGAACCAAGTTCCGCATCGCATATCAAACAACCAAGGCACGGATGGAAAAACCCTTCTTGTTTCGGTTCATTCAGAGCAGCTGTCGTGGCGACACGTGATTGGCTGGGAACTTCATTTGCGTATTGGATTTTACCACAATAGAACCGGTGTTACCCATGATTCAGCAATTAATGGTTTTGTTTGCCTAAAATACCCTAAAGAATTCCGGAACGTCCTTCACCACCATGACATATTTCCACCTCTAATATCAGTCGTTCTTATTCTCAAACAAATGTTCAACTACCGTGTTTATTCGACCGCAAAGCCGCGCTTGAACGTACGTTACCTGAGCCTCTGAGATGCTTGGAGTAAATACGGTCGCTGTTTTTTTTTTCTTCTTTTATAGTTTTGAATATTTCAATTTGCAAACGTCTTTCTCCGCTTTGGTCGACATTTCATCCTTTTTCGACGCACCGCCGTTCAGTTGACTCAGCATGACTCAGCACCTCGGCTCTGCTCCGCGAACAAACCCACCGTGCATTTCCCGCCGACGTCAGCATCGATTACGTATCTTCTGCAACATCTTGCTTCCCCCTCATGACATCGATTACGTATCTTCTGCAACATCTTGCTCCACCCTCATGACATCGATTACGTACCTTCTGCAACATCTTGCTTCCCCCTCATGACATCGATTACGTATCTTCTGCAACATCTTGCTTCCCCCTCATGAAGTGTAAGTCCTCACTGCCTTCTCGATCCTCTTCCTGCAAATCGGACACATCCTCAGAGCCTTTGTACATTCCAAACAACAGCAGATGTGGCCGCATGGTATGAAGACCATGTCTGCTTCTCTGTCCAAGCAAACCTAAAAAATATTAAGGTTTTAATGAATTCCGTAGCGGGGCGCAAAACTGTAGTAAGAAAACTCGCATATCGTCCTTGCACAGGGGCGGATCCAGGGAGGGGCGATTGCCTCCCTTAAAACCTGCCAAAGTGACTTTTTAACCAATATTTTTTACAATTCGGAAAACAGCATTCGCGATATAAGGCCATGGTTTGCCGTCCATTGTTTTGTCACAACAGTGTTGTGAAGTTCCCTTATCTCTCTTGCAGTAGTAAACCTGTGGTGAGACTTCATTATCAAATATTCCTTAAATCGCCCCCTCACTTTACTGGCTGGATACGCCCCTGTCCTTCCAGTAGTGCAAAGATACGTAAATACCTTTGTCTTTGCCATGGCACGACTTTCCAGCAAGTTTCTTTTGAACAGGGCCATCAATTACAAAAAGAAAACTTGAAGTTGCAAATATAAGAGACCTTTCGTTTTGTAGTGGGTACATTTGTGCTTCGTAGTCGACCGACTACAGTCGGCATCGCAATCAAACAAGAACCCTACATAGGTTCCTACAGTTTTACAACCACATTAAGGTCTGGAGGTTTATGATTATATTCCACGGAGCTAAAAGTCTATAAACGAAACGTTCACTACAATGTCGTTTGCTTCTAATATGCACATGGCTGCTTTTATCTGAGCAAGGCCCACTTCTGACAAATGCGTTTACGCGCTTGGTTGTGCTGACAAGTGTACGTGGTAACTTCGCAAAACACTACAGTAACCAAACGAAGCCAGATCTCGAACAGTAGTACAAGACGTGAATAGCAATGAAACAGAAGAAATTCATCAGCACAATGAGGCAGTAATGGATTAGGGCAAAAAAGTTTACTTCGCACTTACACCCTTTATCTGTTTTGCTTACATTTGACCTGACGAAGTTTCCCAGTGCTCCATTTTTTTCTTTTTTTTTCTCAAGGCTAACCTTTTTTTGCGAAATCAAGGCCGGTCATGACTTGTCTCTCGACTTTATCGACGGGAGAAAGTTCACTGCTTAACAAAACTAACCAGGGAAAGAACCGAACGCGCGTGCGGTCCTGTACCCGCATTTCTGCCAACGTCCGATACAGACAGTTGGTTTTACCTTGAAAGGCCTTTCACTTCGTTCCAAAGACGTTTTCGTGACAGTTGTAAATGAGATACCAGTGGATAACCACGTTCAAAGGTCTGTCCTATCGCTTTTGGACACACACCGTCTTACACGATTGTTTTTAGAAGTAATCGAATCCGGCAAAAGAGATGTCTGGCGCCCCTGCGCAATTTGACCTGCGATTCAAGTGGGATAACGTTCGAACACCTGGTGTTGGAATCGAAGGAATCAGACAATGAAGGTTGAAATGAGTGGAAAGGAAGAACCAAAGGGAAATCCTCTAACAAATTAAGAGGTTGCAAAGCAGTTCTTTTCGCTGACGCAACTGGTTGCGTCGCAAAAGATACGAATGAAGTAGCCAGCAAGTAAGCTGATTGAATCACTTCCGTTACATCAGTTGCTCTTCACTTTGTAACAATGCGGGGCAAAGTGAGCAGTTTCGTTGATAGGAAGTGCTGAGATGTTGACGGAACTGTACATTTTGAAAATGAAACAGTGCTTTCTTCGAATGCAGACAATGGCAAACAGGAAAATTACCTGTCCTGTTGTATCCGATAAGTAGTTTCAATGCATCTTACAATTACCAAAGTTGTCATTTAACATAACAAAAAGACTGCGTAGGTCCGACAGATTTATATCTTTCCCTTAAAGCTTTTCAGTACATTTCAATCGTTTTACGAAAACAAACCTTGCACAGACGTTCATCAATAAGTTTCTGTAGTTTCTCCTTCAGTTTCTTTGCAATTTCACGATTATCGGACGTTCCCGGAACGGACGATGATCTAGCATCGGGTTCGTCGCTGGGTGGAGGTGCCTGGAACATGTGCGTGGATTGACAACATAGTAGATGCAAAAACAGCAACGCTTTGCTGAAAACCTTCTTGAAGCACGTGCTTGTCACTTTCAAACATTGGTGTTGCAGTGAATAAAACGAGTTGCAAACTACACCGGTCATGTGAAATATGATAAAAAACAAAATAAAAAATTTATCGATACACGGAAGACGATTGAACGGCGTAAACGCTGCAGAAAAGAACTCCAAAAATAGGAAATCGTTTGTCAATACTATGACAAGCATTTGAGAAAAAGGCGACGCACTACCTCTGAGTGTAAGAGAACCCTGATTTCGTGCATGCGGCGTATACTTAGTTACGCGGAAAAATGGCACTGCTGCCAAAAAGTATATATTATTAAAACCTTGTCAGGTAACCTTCGGACACTTTCGACCGATGTTAACCCTGGTCGAAGTGGCCAAAATTTGACCAACATGACCTAAGCTCACCCAAAACATTTTAAGCGCGTAGGTGGGATTTTCGACAACTCAGCAATTATTCTTAAGCTCATCTGACCCGAAAAAACAAAGTTGTTGAATTTCAAAAAATTTATATTTTTCCTAAAAAATTTGGCAGGTACGCATACTAATGATACCAAAAAGGCGGGAAAAGTGTGGAAATCCCGCCAGTTGTCCTTATTAGCGGTCGGTTGAAGATGAAAATCGTACTCTGCCCGGAACGCTTTCACGATTCGACAACAGGACTGGTTTCCTCTTCGCATCATCAAAACGAGCAGAACGTGTTGTTATTGTTGCGATCGGAAAGCCTGAGCGGCATGTGCGCAAAGCTTCGCACTGTGACAGCAAGCAACAATAGAGTTCACATGCCATGATCACTCTGTTGTTGCTTGTTCGTACTACATACATGTGGGTGTTGTTCTTCTCGCACATCCCGTTCGTGGTGAATCGCGCATTCAGCGCAACGCCAGAGGAGAGGTTGCAACAGTATCAACATTCTGCGTCAGTATCTCACGAAGCTTCCACCTGCCGGTGAGCTTATCGCGTAAAGCGTGCAACACTGTTGTTGGAAAATGATAAGCAAAAAACAAACAAAGATAAAATAAAAGCTGTCGGAGCTGTCTAAAACGTTTTTGCCTCCAGGGCTTAGATTTCTCGGCGTCCCTCAGCTCAGCTTGACGGAACTAGAACCGAAAACCGATTTTCGTTTGTTGATCTTTCAGCGTGAGCATCATAGCGGCATACCAGGCGAAGCCAAAAGCGGGGCTTACATGATTATAGCGTTGATGCTTGCTTGTGAACACAATGCATTAGGGATGTTTGGAGGAGGATGTAGCCCAACGAAAAAAACGTGAGTCGCCAGTGGACCTTGCGCTTTTCCATGATGGCGACGGACGGTAGCGTTGGGAAGGCAGGAACGAAAACTTATCACGACGGATCGTTTAATTACGGAAGAATTAGGCTTGCGGTGTTGCCATCGCCCATACCTCAACCACTGCCCTGAGACAAGCAGTTTTAACTGCATAGTCGAATTGCACGATTTTCCGTTAATTCCAGCACGGACGAAAGCGTAATGTGCTGCTGTCAGCGGGGTTTCGACGCGAACGGGCGAAGTGTGACCAGGCTCGTAACCAGGGGTGGGGGGCTCAGGGGGGGGGGCGAAGCTACCCTAGAGAAAATTTTTCGCCACCCCTGGAAAAATATGTTGGACCGAGTTTAAAAAATTTGGGTAACTCTCAGAAAACTCTTCGCCCCTCCTGGTGACCCCAGCTGGTTACGAGCCTGAGCGTGCGCAGTGAAGCGCGACGTTGCGTGCAGAGAAGCGTGAAAAGCGCACGATTAAAAAAAAAACCAAAAGCAAACGCACTGGTTCGACTGATTTTGAAAAAGACAGAGCTCTTTCTGGGTCGATTGCAGAGTGCTCTGAGAAGGAAATAGAAGTTGGCGATTCAGTAATTTCGGACAGTCGTGATGCATCGGGTGGAAGTTCGTCTGCGGCATCTCCGACAGAAAGCTGTGAAAAGAGCAGGAGAGAAGTGACGTAACATGAGGTAAGCCGCTCTGTTCAATTGCAAAGCGTTGTCTACTTAACACTTGGTGAACTATCGCATTGCTAGGCCATTATCTGCGCAATGGTGCAGTGTTTCACGAAACGCAGGTATTTCATTGCTTTTTTGAGATTGGGATGACGTCATATTGAACTTGGCACGACCCAGGTTCAGAGAGAAGCGTCTGAGTACTTGGTTACAAAGTTGGGCACGCGATGTAAGGTTTAAAATCAGCTACTTTTCCATCTTTTGTAACCAGCTTTGCGATGAAAAAGCAGTTTCCGACTAGTATTTACATCAAGGCATTGGTGCAAAGCTTGCTTTAAAAAGCACTGCAAATTTACACAGGTGTTCTGCTATGAGTCGGTACTAAAGCACATGCAGCACGTACAGTAGTACATTGTGTCGAATCGCGAATGGAAATTGCCTGAAATTTCGCATTCAACACTAAAGCACATACAATATGTATCCACTGCGGCACCGAGACGCGTGTTTTCAACTGATCGATCTATGAAAAGTTGAATCTCGAGTAAAAGTGTTTCGTTTGGTTCACCAAAACAATGAGTATCATGTTTATGATCAAACCAACAAATTTGCTTCAGACTACTGACCGTCTTGATTTAATTCAAGCCATTTTTTAAAGAATCTCGAGATCGAGTTTAAAAGTCCGTATTTAGACACTTCAACGCACTTAATAACTATGGTTCGCTCAGCAAGACCATTGCTTCGTGGAAGCAGTGGTGTAGGAGGGGGGAGTGCATCGCCAAAAGTTTTTATTTGGTGAAAATCCGGGCAAAATCTGCGAAAACCTTTGCAAAATCCCTGTAAATAGAGTCAAAATGGGCTTTGGTTTGAAAAAAAAATAGAGCCTAAAATCATATGAAGACGTTTTTAGAGAGGTCATTGTTTTGTATGTTTCTTTAGTCAAGTTTGGGGAAATTTGGGCAAAATCTGTGAAAACCTTCGCAAAATCCAAGAAAATACGAGCAAGAATGGAGCTTGATGTTGTTTAATTTGAAAAAAATGGCGCCCGAGGTCATATGAAGACGTTTTGTGGAGGTCATTTTTCGGGAACTTTGGCCAAAAATCCTTCGCATCCCTAAAAATGTGCCCGCTCCTACCCCTATGCGTGAAATCCCCAGCTAGATCAAGTCGAGTTCACGTTTGACTTACCGAGCTACGCAAGCTTTCCTGGTTAGCAAACGATCTGGGTGATAACAAACTTCCAGCAGTTTCAAGCCCCAAGCCACTCTCGTGGAAGTCTCTGTGATCTTGGCCATCCAGTTGATGTTCTCGTGGTGGAACGGAAGCTTGATCGTGAAAGTCCATCGATTCTTCAGGCTCTTCATTTTCTGCTTCTCGCGCTCTTTCAAGAATAATACACGCGTCACAATTCAAGTGATTGACGTTAATTCCTGGATGAGCAAAGAACGAGCTCACTGTCTACACGGGACAGAGCAGGGACGAATGACGAATGTTTTTTGTTTACACTTAAAGTCATGCTTTCTGTGACGAAACAAGGACAGTTCCAGGCAACGAATCCGGGACCGGAGTTACAAGGCTTGCTGAACGGTTTAGCTGCTCAAGACTGAATGAGATCTCTAGTTTGTTGAAACGAGCATTTAAAGGCATTGGTAGCGCAAGATATGCCTCGATTTTGACCATTTGCGTCCGGTATTGACGAAGAAGTCATTTTTTAAAGCGACGGTGCATGGTTCAGCAGCAAAAACGTCATCGGGAGAATTCTGTAAACCGCTATTTTTGGAAAGGGCGTTGAGATCAGCAAGACAACCAGTGATCAGGTTTCAGTGTATAACGCTCGTTCCACACCAGGTCATTCTCGAATAGGAGGCTATCTGCTTACAGCAAAGCTTTTATCACAATGATGACCTGCTGAATAACAAAAACGAGAGGTTGAAAATATTTAACACCATAATTTTCGCGTTTTTCGATAGAAATACCGAACATCATTTCCACCACATTAGGCACCAAGCACCACCAAATTACTTCTAAGAAGCAGTTTCACTCGCAATAAAAGTGAAATGGAAAATAGAAGTTTTTGTTCGGAGCCAACATTTTTTTCAAAACAGTTCGTGAGGAATTTCGGCCGGGACGGATTTATTCAACCTGACATTCAGTCATTTTCACAACCGATACCACATTCTGTCACCTTTTTTAGGCGAGAGGCGTTGATGAATACCTAGCTTTGTTGAAATCAATTGTAAGGCGTCAATCAGCCAAGACCAGCCTTAAATTTACTTTTCTACGAGATTCAACGAACCTGGAGCTTCGTCAAAAAGTGTTTCAAGTAGATGTCAGCAGCAATGAACCGCACTTACAAACGTTCGATCACAAAGTAGACAACTAAGACGTGGAGCCAACGTGACGGTTTTAAACTCTTTCCACAGGCATTTCTGTCTATCATCTTTAAAGCCCCACCTCTGAGCTTCAAGCACAGCATCCAATAGGCTGGACGCTGTCTCGTACCCAACACCGTGCTGTTCGATCTTTCTGCGCATCAGATCGCGAACCAGAGACTCGTCAAAGCCCATACCTGGAAAGTACAGCGACTCGTGAAAAGCCACATAAGCAATCTGACGCAGATTTGCAAATTTTACGGCTATGCTGTAAGGACACACTGCAGAGTGTTGTTTAGTGGTCACCACAAAAAGGCAGATCGTTAAATACTTTTTAACTGTAATGGCCACAATCTACACATTCTGTACGCGAAAATGAAGCAACAGAAGCAAAAATATTATCGTTTTCAGGTTGTATATTGATGTGTTGCAAATTTTTTCTAACACTCCAAAAGAAACAACCAATTTAAAACATAAATCTCGTAAAGAAATTAAACCGTCAAATCGATAAGACTTAAACGTCATCCGTAGTTGACTGGCGAGATTATGAAATAGGCTTACAGAACAAGCCGACTGTGATCTGGACAAAATGGTTAAAGTTAAGTAGCGTTTTAATCTACACGCACAATAATACAAAATTGTCAGCACCTTCTTTTCTAATATACAGACGAAATCAAACACCTGAGCAAGTTTTGGTTCCTACACACTTACAATAAAAACAGGTTGAGTTCGTCGAAGCGCTCGGAGATAAAATGGCAACAATATCTTGTGTTGCACGTGTGTGGTTTCTATAGTTACCCGTTTCTGCGCAACGTGAGCAAAGCCTGAAACCGGTGATTACATAACTACGGTTTTCGAACGACAAATTAGGGTCTCGACTATAATTGAAGGTTAAGGGTAACATATAAATACAGGCGTTGCCAAGAACACTGCTACATGCCATGACTCTGAACAAAAGATCCATCATCGAGACGACAACTAACTTCTATTTCGAAAAACATTCTCGTAACTAACCGAAGGCAATTTATGACGTCACATCAGTCATTCTCAAACGCGAGTTTTTTGAGAACTCGATGTTCATGAATGAGATCAGATACAAATTTAAACCAATACATGGTTTCCGGCGTGAGGCTATTCGTGGAGCTTTGAACTCAATTTAGAGTACAACGCACCCAACGCCGCTCCTTTGTTTTGTGCTGAATAGCAATCAGGCGCAGCATTTAATTAACTACGCAGGGTGGTGACGAAATAGTCTTAGCTAACCGACAATCAAACTTCTTGGGCAAAGACGGTGAATGTTTTTCTGAAAAAGCGGCACCGCAACAATTATGACTTAAATGACATCATAAATAAAGTTTTAAAAGAAAATTGCTTTCTCGTCAGCTTTTCCATTTCAGAAGTTGAATTGGAAAGATCTTAAGTTCCACTGCACTAAAATTTACACTGGTGAGGCGTCACGGATGGCCTGAGATGCCCGGGCCTGGTTTTCTGCGCAAAAGGCCATAGGGCGACTTGCGCCTTGAAATGCATTGCGAGTTATGGCGACGACAAAAGTGGGACTGTCCGACAAATGCGGAAATTATTTGGGATTGACAAATGTCGAATATATTCCTTGGACGTCCGGTAGACGCCAAGCTAGAGGTTTGACGCTTTTTCTTTTCTCTGAGACATTTCGGTCATTTGTCCGAAATTGCTTGAAAGCTTCCGTCATTTTTTCGTTTTCGAACATTTTTTACGACTGAAAAATAACATTATGACCAATTGCCTTAATTTTCTTAGGTTATTTCAAAAAAACATTCGTCAATGGTCGAACAAATACCAAAAAAAACAACAAGGAGACTGCAAAGACCACCAACATCGTTGTTCAAGTCTTCAGTAAGGTCCGACCGGGAATCGAACCGGATGTGCTAACTTGAGAGGCCTCTTACAACATTGCACTACAACACTCCCAAAATAAATTAAAAAGCGGAACGAGAAGCTGGAAACTATAAGACCTAAAGTGTGTCAAAACGATTGGCTCCGAGGCGTTTCAAGCTGACGTCAGTTTTCGTCGCTACGAGCAACTAATGACGTCAGCGAGGTGGTGAAATGCAAACACTGCCCTCAGCAAAAGTTTTACGAGACACGAATTTTGAGCGGATAACAACATAACTCATGTTTTGTTTGCAACCTCAAAACGGGGCTGACACGGCAACTACACAAACAATGGCACTATGCAAACAATGATACTACGCAAACAATGGTAAACAAATCAAAAAGTTGCTGACCAATAACAGTAACGGCAACCTCCGAGCGCATTGCACTATTGAAGGGGTCCAAAACCTGGGTCTGGGTATTCAGAACATTTCCTGTTGTTGGCAGTGGTTGTGATGGCGGATGTTGCCGTCCAGCCTGCACTCTGAAGAAAAAGCTGGTAAATGGATTGCAGCAAAACGAACACACAGTCCCGGAAAGGTTTGAATTACAGGAGATATTATCCGTGTGTGGAGTTCAACCGCACCATGCTTGAAAAAAGCAGTATTTAAAGGAAATCGATAATCCAAAACATCGTAGCATTGTAAAAAAACTTTAATTCAGGAGCTCTTTATGGACATTGTGCTGGCGATTTCAAACAAATGATGATATTCGTCACTCACTGCCTCTCACAGTTACGTTTATGAAAAGAAAATTGAAATGGCTTCTAAACCGACTTCGTTTCTTTCTTTTGATTGCGAAGCCAGAAAAGAGTTAAGCTCAGGCTAAACAAGTTATTCGTGCTTCAGCTGCGATTTGTGCTTTCTTTAGAAGTGAAACGCGAGGCACCTAAAATACCGCACACAAATATACGCGATACCAAGGCTCATCAATCCGGGACTACGCTATCAGATAAGGAAGGCCAAGCTTGAGGGGGTTGAACTATGAAACGTGAGGCCCAGTGTTATTTTTGTTGCGATAGCAGTTCTCTTGTTCGCTAGAACTGTCACGACACGACAAGTGTTCTCTGGGTTGGAGTTGCTATGTATGTTGTAATAATTGAGCGATTGAAATCTGTGAAAATTGAACACGACACTTCTGCATAGTGAAACCAATCAAATTTTCTGGTGTGGATTTTATCCCAACCCGCAACTATTCATTACTTTAGATTGCCCTCAGCCTAGCAGACATGCACACTGAAATTAGAAATGTTAAAAATATAGTTGATGAAACAGCCCCGTAAAATTTTCTGTCAACGTCAGCGCTGTGTACTTAAGACCTGAGCGATTGTTGCAAATATAGCTCTCAGCTTTGCACACACCTAGTCTGTTTATCCAGGCTTCCAAATACAATGATAACAGAAACAAAGTTGGCTTGCTAGAACCGAGCAAACGAAAGTACTATTAATAGCAATTTGTTTCATGAGGAAAATAATATATGTCTTCTTATTGCGAACAATATATAGTCACAGTGCAAATGTTGCCACAATTATTGAATACATTATTTTATTCTATATTCAATAAAGCAATATAAAATGATGTATTCAATTGTGGCTATATTGTTCGCAATAAGAATCTACAGCAACCCCGTGCATTGCTCACTAAAATATATACCTTGTGTGGTTCTGAAAGTAAAAGTCAGCCTACTACAGATATGTTGTTTGATTTTATAAAGTGTACTGATGGCCGAGAAAATATGGCAATGTGGAAATAAATGATTCTTTCGTGTCGATATGAAAGCGGCTTACAAGCAACATTTATGCCCTCGTGGTCATACATGCTCTGTTCCAGGAGTTCCCAAACATTTTCTTCATCAGTATCCTTTTGGACACTTTATAGATTCGCATGTACCCCCAAAATTTTGTCCAATTTTTAGCTGTTATGCGCAACTTGCTCGGCTGCTTTAATTTGCTTGGCAATCATGAGAGAAACCTCATAAATGCCTTCAATGAAGCATCGGCGTGTTAAAGAAACATCCCCCTTTGTCCTAGCGTTGTTGCTTAAACACTATTTCTCTGTGCTTGAAAAAGTCAAGTCTTTGAATTCAGGTGAACTCTCTCCAGATATAGAGTGAGAATACTTGGTTTCATCGAACTATTTCCCAGTATTTTTTGACAAAGCACACACTCAGGTATATTCAACCCATTATTTACCGTAAATGTAAACCCGAACTTTGAATAAGTTTCTGAATATTTAAGTTTTCACTGGTCACAAAGTCCGAACGAGTGAGTTTTTAAGTAAAACGATATTCCTATTACGAAGTCCACGTTCTGAGCATAACTAGCAACTAGTCTTGATTGTAAATCAGCATTGTTACATCAGCATTACACAAGCGCAAATAATGCGTATTGTTGAAAATTGACAAGAAAGGTTCTTGTAAAATCTTCTGAATAAGCAGCATTTAATTATGAATTTCATGTAAGGATATCTGGGTGGACCACTTGGGAATCATTGTATTAGTGCAGGGGTTCCCAACCTTTCTCTTACCATGTACCCCTTCAGCATTCCGACAGATGAGCATGTACCCCTACAGCATTTCAACAGATAAGCATGTACCCCTTCAGAATATCGACAGATGAACATGGACCCCTAAAATTTCTTATGGCAAAATAATTTATTATGATTATTCGTAGATATATTTAACAATAAGCATATAACGACTTTTGATAATAGTATTAACTGATACATGTGTAAATATTTGGAAATAAACAATAGAACCCCTGGTATTGGTGCATTCAAACTTTGGTATAACATTGCAAGCTAGTGAGAATATCTGCGAAATATGCCGCATTCAGACTTAATCAATTACTCTCACATCAGATATGTTAGGTATGAACATTCTCTCACGCATAATGTACCCTTGAAAAGTCACAATGTACCCCTTGGGGTACATGTACCCCAGTTTGGGAACCCTTGCTCTAGTGTACAAAGCCAAAAAGTACCTCATCAATCCTTCGCATTACATGAAGCATTTCCAATACAAACTGAGTCTACACAGGTTGCACGATGGCTACAGCATTAAGATGCATGACATCCCAATACGCATCTTTTAATTACATAAGATTGCCAAATCTCCCCTTCTATCCTGAGTATAAAACCATGAATCAGAAGAAGAGACTACTCGCTACTCAAGGTTTAGAGCGTGCACAAGTGATTCCTATCATGAGGGCGGGCAAAAACATCTTTGCACAAATACTGACCCATTCTGTATAGCTCTTTCACTTATTAACAAATTCCTTGAAACAACAGTACTTTATAACCGATTTTTATCAGCAAAACCGCTTTCTCAATAAGCATCAGTATGGTTTTTACCGACTGAGTTTTGGTCTGCACTTCCCGCATTGTTAGTGCGTGTTTTGTTTGAACAGAAGTATCAGATCCGGGGCGTGGAGAGGTATGGTGATGCCCGGGGCAACTGCTTGATAATTTTTCCCCCCTACCAAGTATTGAGGAATGTGGGAAATACAGGTATTTGAAATACAGAAGGACAAGTGTTGACAAAAAAACAAGTTTCGAAAAATTATATCCATGCAGCATGTGTCAGTACCTTACAAATGCGATTTTTTTATCAGATTTTTTTTTATTTTTATGATTTTTTTATTTTTACGATTTTTTTTATTTTTACGATTTTTTTGATTTAATGTGTAGAAGGCGGCCACTTGTTTCTGCTAGTACAGCAACTAGAATTCAGCTGAACTTTCACTCAAACTTACTTTGCACTTATACATCACGCTTAAAGCAAATCAGTTCATGACACCAGCACCGGTGTACCAAACGAAATATTTATTGGAATGACAGTACTCAACTACCAGTTCATCAACTTCATTAACACTTATGGCATGTTAAGAAGTTTGTACACAAATTCAAGCTTGATAGCCTTTTTGCATGGTGCGAAGTCTATTGTTAATATTGATTATTGTAACACAGCTTTCACTAGTTCAGCTTCTGCAAAAGTATAACCTACATGCATAAAATGGTATAAACGTATAATATGTGTTATTATGAATCTAAATCAAAAATATGTTCCAAAACTACTATTTCTACAGTCAACACTAAACAGCCTTTGTATTTGCTGGAATTTAGATGTAACATTTACTTTATGCAGGGCCCGTAGCCATGGGGACATTCAGGGTCAGTACACCAATTTTGTTGTGCCCAGAAAAGTTTGCTTTAAACATATACCGCAATAAAATAAAAATCTTGCCACCATAACAGTTTATTTTGCCCTCAAAACCTAGCTGCAGGCCCTTCCAAACTTGTGGCATTCCGACAGTTCTGACTCCTGAGTCTGCAAATGCTAGCGATTTCAGTCCACATATCATTTTTGCAGTTAACTGGCACAGAATCTGTGACCTCACAGTTGCTATGCTTAACAAAACTTTAACTGCTTGTATAACTTGTTTTGTCATAAGAAGTCTCTGCCTTCTTTATTAATAAGTGAAATCGATTAGAATACCAATTGAATGTGCCATGCAAATCACAGAAAGCTTCAAAAATGTATATGATTTTCTGCTTGATTTTATGATTTTATCACTGATTCAAATGAAATTATTTAATCCAATCAACCCTGACTAGAAAAAAAAAGTAGCTGAACTTTCACTGAAACTTTTTTGTGCTTATCCAATATCCCTCAATGCAAATAAGTTCATAACACCAGTACCGGTGTACGAAATGAAATATTTATTGAAATGCCAATACTGAAACTGTGAAGTGGTTTTAACTTGTGTCGCCATAAGAACTTCTACACTAATACTGTATATATGGATAACCTCTTAGAATGCTAATTAAATGTGTCGCAGACATCACACAAAGCTCTAAAACGACATGATTTTTTTGCATTTTATTGCTTGATTTAAATCATGATTTAAATCACTGATGAAAATTTTCAAATGAAAATTTTCAAAATCAGGTCAAGCCAATGAACTCAACCCACTTAAAAGTTTAAATTCGCAGCCGTTTTTCCAACCGTTAGTAACTAGAATGAATTGCTGTTTACTTTAAATTAATGTCAAAAGACGATCTAAAAAGCGATACAATTTAAACAACCAAAAACAAATAGTGGATATCTTAACTTAATGCCATCAGCCGGTTGGTTACTACTAAACTTTGGCAAAAAACAAGCAGTTTGCTGATAAAACGCGATCGTTCAGAATTTTGGTCAACCTGTCTTTTTCGCCAAATGTAACGAAGCAGGCAAGTTTCCAATAAGTATTGATTGCAACATCGTCGTCCACAAACATTTCCCCGAAAGGTGATTCGGGAAAATTATTGGACTCATGTTCGGCGAACGACAAAAAATGGTAAATATTTGCACCTGAACTTTACGTGACCGTGCTTACTTCAGCACGGTATTATCCTCTGCGAGTGTGGGGTAAACACATATGCCTGGCAACGCGCAACTCAACAGGTCGTGCACACATTCACATGAGGCACTCGCATCTTGCGTAATCAGCCACCCAAACATCGTTGAAACGAAATGTATAGCAAGTCTAGACTGGTCTTATCTTGTACAGCAACGCTGCCCGGTCAACGACCGTGTTGAAGTATTTGACCATAGATACATAGGAAGTAATTGAATAAACAGAAAATGATGTGCAAGTGCCGTCATTGAAAGACAAGTCGAAATTCGAATGCTGTAAACGATTAACCATATGTTTGGGACAGGAACAAACATTTCCGCACATTAACGATCTTACTGTGAACCACAAGGTACATACCCGGGCCCGTTCCTCTAGTTACACGCTGACGACGCACAGAATGCTTCAAGCGAAAGTCAGGCAACGTTTGTTTAAAACATTAACGGCAACTCCTGGTTTGACATCAGCTATTCGTTTAACTCAGCAGTCCTCAACCTTTTTGACACTACGAGCATGGCCGTTTTAACGTAGACAGTATTTTAGCGGGCTGGCTTTCAATGTGTGGCAAATAAATACAATGAAAATAAGTTTAAGTTAACGAATGTCCTGTGCATGAAGATTTACTACAACTCATAACGCTGCCTGAAACTAAAACGTTTTTGATGAAATAATGCAATCGTGACAAGAGAACGATGCATTCACCCATTTCAAGGCAGCCCTATACTTTTTCAAATAATTGTAACAAAATTACTGTTTTGGTCCAGCCCGAAAATAAACGACTCACGGATTTGTTACCGGGCTGGACCAAACGATACCGGGTCACGGTCCAGTGGTTTGGGGACCATCGAGTCCAAATTAGGGCTGTGGAGTCGGAACTCAAATTTTAGGCTCCGGCTTCAACATCTAGAAGTTTTTGGCTCCGGCTCCAAAACAATTAGGTCCGTTGAAAGCAATAAAAAATACGTGTTGACCCGATTTGAAAGCCATCGCACATTTTTACCAACGCACGAAGAAGAAAGCGCTCCCTGCTTACTGAGGCATTGGGGGAGGGACGTCCCGTCCTGGAGCGCGAGGCCTCGGTCTGTTGATGTTGGGGAACCTGGCAACAATGTTGTGGATGAACTCTGGTCCTTTTTGCTGGAGGAGGAACTCACAAGTCGGATACCACTTGGCGTGCTCATGCCAAGGATCATCATTTTGTCTCCAGTTCTGCAAACCTCCGTTGCAGTAGAAGCATTTCACGCGATCTCGAACTGCTGTAAATAGATAAAAAGGAGAGAGCGTGAGATACAAAAAGGACTCCAAATACATAAAGAGAGAGGGTGAGATACGATAACGGCTCTGAAAGGTAAAGAGAAGAGAACGTGAGAAACAAAACGGCTCTAAGTACATACAGAGGAGAGAGCGTGAGATAAAAAAAAAACAGCTATACATAAACAAAGAGGAGAGAGCGTGAGATACGAAGACGACTCTAAATAAACAACGAGGAGAGAGCGTGAGATACTAAAACGGCTCTAAATAAAAAAAAGAGAGCGTGAGATACGACGACAGCTCTGAATAAATACTGTAAAGAGGGGAGAGCGTGAGATACGAAAACAGCTCTGAGTAAACAAAGAGCAGGGTTGCCCTTTTTTAGGCCGAATTTCAGACATTTGGCCTCGTTTCAAGTTGGTTGGCCTAAAAAAGTTTAGTTGGCTTTTTGGCCTTTTTTTGGCTTCATCTCAAGTTGGTTGGCCTTAAAAAATTCTTTTGGCCTTTTGGCTCTTTTTTTGGCATTATCTCGATCGTTTAGGTTCCTATGAAGGAAAATACTATTATTCTATTTTTTGTGGCAACACTTTTGCAAAATTTTTGTCATAAATGCCACATAAGACCGACGCCCACGTTCTGATATCGGTAATATTTTGCGTAATCACTGGAAATGCGTGCACTCACTGCACTGTGTAGTGTGCATTGTGTTGTAGGCGCCAAGCAAGCTCAACCCTCGCAGACGAGTCTGCGTCTCCGCGATATAAATGCGACAATGACGTCGAGAAGTCGAAGGGCTGCAACGACTTTGGTCGTAAGTGCAGGAGTGAATGGGAGATGACTTCCGTGTGGGCTCAGAATCTTAATTTCGAAGAAAAAATTGTTTGATATTCTTGTAATTTAAATGTTTCTTGTGACAAAGGAATGACAACACCGCAAATACAGAAATACAGTTTGGCTTTTTTCTGGCCTTTAAACAGTCGGTTTGGCCTTTTTGTGGCCTGTTTTTAGCACTGTTTGGCAACACTGATAAAGAGGAGAATACGAAAACGGCTCTGAGTAAATACAGAGGAGAGAGTGTGAGATTCGAAGAAGATTCTCAATAAATAAAGAGGAGAGAGCGTGAGATACGAAAACGGCTCTAAGTAGATAAAGAGGAGAGAGCGTGAGATACGAAAACAGCTCTGAGTAAATATAGAAGAGAGAGCGTGAGATACGAAGAAGGTTCTCAATAAATAAAGAGGAGAGAGTGTGAGATACCAAAACGGCTCTAAATAGATAAAGAGGAGAGAGCGTGAGATACGAAACCAGCTCTGAATACATAAAGAGGATAGAGGGTGAGATATGACAACAGCTTTTAATAGATAAAGAGGAGAGAGCGTGACGTACGAAGACGTTTTCAAGTAAATGAAAAGGGAGCTTGAGATACGAAAACGGTCTAAGTAGATAAAGAGGAAAGAGCGTGAGATACGGAAACAGCTCTAAGTGTATGAAGAGGTGAACGTGAAATCCGAAAACGGATCTAAATACAGAAAAAGCCGAGAGCTTGAGATACAAAATTCTTTCTATACAGATAAAGAAGTGGCAGCGTGAGATACGAAAACGGCTCTTTTGAAGGAAGGCAAGGCGTGATACGCGAGAGTGTATTTGAAGAGTTTTTGTTGCACTGGGACAGTCAAAAGCTTTTTGAAAATGGTGGAAGTAAAAGACTAAGGATGATGGTTTGTATGAATTTACACGTCTAAACTTTCGACTGAGGTTTATTAGAACTGCGAGGAAAAATGCAAAATCTTACAAAGGGCCAGCAAAACAAGCTTAATGAACCTTGCGTTTAAACATCTCCTATGTTTCTCTAACTACGCGATGTACAATGCACACAATTTTTCATATGATAAAAACATTTTTGTCAAATGGCCCGGTACTTTATGTAAAGAGAGTAATAACCTTGTCCGGAATTATAAATTGCATACGTTTACAGATCTCCAGCAACTCTTGGCAGATGAAACCCTACAGTCGTCAATTTAAACGCGTGTAACTGTTGTTTTTCTTTCTCCATTCACGTGGAAGTACAATTTCTACTCTTTTTCATGATTTGACTTCCCGACGCGGCTTGGTTGGCTTTGCATTTCACCACCAAGAAACAACAAACTTCGTAATGGACAAAGGCGCGGTGCACTTCAAATCTCCTTCATGATCAAGAGTTGTTTTTAGGATTGAGTTTGTTGCTCTGCAGGAGGCACAGGTCTTTAAGAAAACCCAGCGATTTTCATTGAGGTATTCCACAACAATGCAATTGGGTTGCCAGGTCACTTGAAAAACTTAAGGACGTATTTTACTTTTTATTTAAATTTTACGTCGTACTTTGAATACTTTGTAGATAGTGATGTAGCACATATAGTGGTGACACAAATATTCTTGAACGGTTTACTTTTTAGTTTTTACTACACAACTGCTTAAGATGGAACAGATCTACACGTTGTTCTGTTCAATTATATTGCTTTATCTTGATTCTCGAGTGTTCAATATAATCAATGGTTTCAATAATGAACAATTTCACAACTGTTTAAGAAGTTTCAAGGACGCCGGAAAATATTCAAGGACAACAAAAATTTTTCAAGGTGCAAGGACATAACGAGTTTTGATAGCAAATTCATGGAAAGTCCTTGACGCTCAAGGACATCTGGCAGCCTTAAATGTAATCGAATAAAAAATTCGCGCTATTAACAGTTAAAAGCATACATCAGGCATGGAGAAAATTCCCCACCAGTCAAGCGTAACGACATCGCCATAAATGGAGCAGCAAGATATATGGTGCAACGGTTGAGTCACAAGAACGCTCCATTTGACCCCAAAAGTGTTGAGCTTTTGAGTCAAAAACATCCAAAACACGCCACTTTTCGCAACACGCACCAGCGAACGACGTGATACTATTGTAGTTCTTGTTGTCTACGGACCGAGACTCGTTGCCCGCCTTTTTATCTTTCGAGATATTCCAGTATCGTATTTGAACCTTGCAACAGTCTTACACTTTGTTTGCAATGCTAATCTGATATTTTAGTAAGAAACGCACAGACAAGAGTGTTATTCCACAAGCTTGCGAAAGTAATAGCAAAAGAGCCTGGTGGGATAAAAGGCGTGCCGCGGCGTAATTGGAAGCCTGGGTTCGAATCCCGGTGGTGCCTTACTGAAGACTTGATAAACGGTACTTGCGACCTGTCCAATGATCGGCATTAAGTGCAAGGTAAACCTTCATACGCGGTCCTGTCAATGACATTGGACTGTCACAGCACTGCAGCCGCATTCAGTAACAGTAGTCGCATGGTACGTCACAGAGTAAACGGAGATGGAAGACCACTCGGTGCACCCCAAATGGGCTTGGCGAATATTTTTTGAAATCGTTTTTTATTTTGCTTTCACTACACTTTTTCAATAAACAACCACAAAATTGGTTTGGTTAAATAACTGTGCGTAACGTCACTTAATGCGTAACGTCACGTAGATATCGAGCAACTCAACTTTTTCCGCCCGCTAATGCACTTAATGTTTACCATGCAGTGTACAGGCATTCTCTATAAAATACTACTTACCAAGTGAGAAAAATCCCGCCTCAGCAAGCATATGCGGAGTGGCTCTGGTGAAGTGCCAGTTGTTGAAGGTCTGCACCCGATCTCTCATTGATCGCATGCTCGGAGTAACCGGATGCTCGCACGGGAACATTATCCGAAGATCTCTTCTCTGCTGCTCCGAGAGACCAATTCTCTCGTTCATAAAACCAGGTGGCAGCTGATGAAATCGCATGTATGAAAAGTGATTAACCCCACTTGTGTTTGTGGCGAATAATGAACGCGTAATTGATAAGTACTGATTCATGTGGGCTATCAAACGATAAGGCTCAGGGGCAACAATGTCTCATGCACAAAGATGACTCTGAAATGCTGGAAAAAGACGATGTCGCCGCTAATGATGATTCACAAGGCGTACATGACTCGATCGCAATGATGACTTATGATTTGACAATGCCTAAAAATTTGCTGATTGATTCAAATTCTTCACCTGTGTGGAGACTAGTTAGTTACTTGAATACTGATATATGCAAGTTTGAATTATCGCAAAACGATGAAAGCAGAGCGTAGTTGGTGATTCCTCGAAAGCTTGCAGCAAGCTTGGAGCTTTAAATGGCAGCACACAATGACGACACACATGGGTGACGATGACGCGCATACGCGAAGGTGATTCACATGTGGATTATGACTCATACAATGATGATTCATAAGCGACGATGACTCACAAACGGCGACGATGACTCACAAAGTCGACGATGACTCACAAAGTCGACAATGACTCACAAAGTCGACAATGACTCACAAAGTCGACGATGACTCACAAAGTCGACGATGACTCACAAAGTCGACGATGACTCACAAAGTCGACAATGACTCACAAAGTCGACGATGACTCACAAAGGTGAAATGACTTAAAAGGCGACGATGCCTACTCACGAACGAGCATAAACATTTTTGCAGCGGTCACTTTAGCATCATAACGAGTGGTAAGGAATCAAGCATAGTGCCAGCAAACTGACAACGGCGACCATATCACTGGCTTAGTGGTTGCAGCAAAGCTTGGTGTCGGACAGCATACGAACAGCTGAGGTTCAGCATTGGCTCAGTTTTTAAAGTTGTTGCCACTCTAGTTTGCGTTCATTTTACGCAACTGATACTTGCATGTATTTTACAGAGAAACTTGAAAATGCTTTCAAAGTTGAGTTATCATTTACTACACCATAAAGCCAATGGTCGCTATCTTGCTTACTCATGTTAAGCTCAGTCATGGGTTAAAGCTAATTGGACTGTTACTTTTTTAAAGTTTGAGCTCAGGCAGAACAGACAAATCCTTTTGAAAAACCCAGTTTCGAGTATTATAATTGCATGGGAGCTGTTTGTTTTTCGCTGAAACATTTCAGTCATTTGGCTAAAATAGCTTGAAAATGTCAGTCATTTTTTCGTTTCCGGACATTTTTATGACTGGAAGAAGGCATTATGACCCAATTAACTTAAAATTTTTTCGGTCATTAAAAAAATCGGTTAATGACCGACAACTGCACGAAAACAGAAACCCAGCATGGGAGTCGTGGTAATTTTTATAAGATTAAAAACACACGTATATTAAACATTTCGCGCTTCATCTCTTGTGTGAATGTGTTCAACGCGGTTTACTTTTTATCCCATTACTGCCTTTATTTCAAGTCATACTTTTTGTTACCTGCTACCTGATGACAAAAGTTTGACGTTATATCAACCAAACTTAACTGTAGGCAACATACGTTGAACGTAATGGCTATGAAAAGGATACGCGCTGTGTGAATGCCCTTTCAATCATTAAACAGATGCAACGATACATTTCACAGGTTTTGCGCGACCAGGAATTTAGAGAACTCTCATACACACTCGCAAACATAGGCGTACGGCAAGGCATTTTACTGGGGGGGCGGAAAAAATTTGCCCCGAAACTAACAATTTGCCCTAAAAATAGACAACTTGCCCTGAAACTAACTTTTTAGTTTAATCCGAATGGGGCCTGAAACCTTATGTAAATCTGTTTTATACAGTTGAATTCGCTTATAAAGACTTCCTCTGTAACGTCAGTTCTCCGATAACGTTACATTTTGTTTGATTGTGATGGCATCTTTTATATGCATTTCAATTCGCTTATAATGTCAATTTGGCAATAATTTTCTTCATGCAATCCCCTAGAGGTG
>Ga0210059_1001474_pt1 | contig 35442 bp, 22 predicted proteins | sample Ectturendosymbi2_FD_188042 | JGI IMG/M metagenome (GOLD analysis project Ga0210059, IMG submission 188042) | Ecteinascidia turbinata endosymbiont from Florida, USA - Sample 2 (SPAdes) (version 2) | ecosystem: Host-associated > Tunicates > Ascidians > Unclassified | place: Key West, Florida... | reverse complement strand
AAAAACTTCAGCGAAATACTACCACCTAACGGTTGGCGCCCAGGGCCAGGCAAAGTGGGCCAAGGTGGCCAAAAAGTCCTCCACTTATGACGTCACTCACAAAAAAACGGCATCCCCCAAGCAAAAAAATTTTTTTCGAGTGTAATCTACTAGACTGGCCGATCCGTTTGAGCCGCTGAACAGCTCTCTAGCGCAATGGGCGGAGGAGCTGGGGCGTTGGTAAGGCAACCGAAAACTGTTGTTGTTTTTTTGCGAAAATCGCCAAAACCAGGCGGCTCTAAAAGTGTCATTGGCGTGACGTATTGATATCTCTATGCACATAGGCAATCAGATTTTTCTGAATGCTTTTTAGTTGGCTATACTGCCTACCAGTGTAACCTGTGTGGAGCTCTCAAGGTCATAAGAATATTAATGGGAATGCACATAGGAGTAACCAAGTACTGCTGTTTTTTATGTTAATGGGACAACCAGTCTAGGTGCTACTGCAAATCACTGTGAAAAGAACATTCATCCACAAGAAACTCATATGTTCCTGGAGTGAACAGTGTTCAGGAGTTCAGCATATTCAACTAGCAAATCATGATAAGTCCTGGTGTCACGTCTGCATATTAATTTGGGCTTGATGAAAAATTTTATGAAACCAATGGCCATATGCAATTTCAGTAGCTTTAATTTAACTATTTGTGTGACAAGTTTCTTGATCTCAGGAAAGCTAGATTGAAAGAGGGAATTTTGTAGGCCTATAGATTTGTAGAGGTTTTAACAGATCGGAACCTCAAGCTAAGAATGCACTAGACTTGCAAGCTCGGAAGGCATTCAGGTGGATATGCTTGATCTTTGTAAGAAATATTAAGGCTCTTTGTTTTGAAGCAGGAGTTGCTGAATTGCTTTAGCTTACGTAAAGATGGGCTTGCATATACCTCTAAAGATGCATTTTCTTCATTCACACCAATGTTTTTAGAAAACCATGATGCCATGAGTGACTACCAGGGTGAATAATATTCAAGCTATGGAAGCCAGATACCAGGGGTTCTGAAACGAATCAATGATGGTATTGCTTGCTGGATGTTGTCTCGTGGTGATCCAGCCACACTTTTTAAAAGAAAGTCTTGTTCAAAACACTTACAGAAGTTTTATGAGTTCCATTATCAAGGCCAGGAGTCCTCTATTTATTTGTTCAACTTGTCTTTTTGATCATTCGCAATAAATTAACTAACTTTATGTAGACTGAATTATCAGGTCATTTTTCACTTGGAAACATAAGCTAATATATTAGCATACAACTGCTTATATACCCAAGAAAGCCTTTTGCTATAACTCTGAAATTTGATGTGCCATATGAAAATAAATGCCAAATTTGGAATCAGCATCCAAATGTTATCTAAAAAAGTTATGTCATATCCTCTTAAAACAAAAAGTGTTTGTTTTGTTGACCTACAATTAATTCATTGCTTTTAGGCAATAACGTTTGAACCAGAAATGCTAGAAATCTGATCAAAGGCTTAAAAGACTCAGAACAGCTGGAAGTCATTACTTAACATTTAGAAAATGCTACTGGCACTGCGTTCTTTCTATTCACCATTTCTGACAAATTAGCTACTGAGAAAGGGAATTATAATGATAAAAAGTTGAACATAGTACAGTTACTATTAACCAGTCTAAAATTGCTTTCTACTGTCCATCTTATCTATGCTAGGGGTGGTCAAACTGCGGCTTGCGAACTTTTACATATGGCACTTTGAGTTTTCTGAAAAATTATTTATTTGTTCTTTATTTTTTATTTCTATTACAAAGTGTAGAAATATTGTAAAATGGTAAGTACCGGTAGCTAGTGTGCCATACAGTATTACTTTTGTAAGTTTTTCCAAAAAAAATTACGATGTCACAGAAGCATAGATTGCAAATAAATTCATGTTTTCAGATTTTTATGTTGCGGCTCTTTGTAACGTGGGTTTTATGCTATGTATCTTATACATAGAGCAGGTTTGGCCACCCGTGATCTATGCTATTTTTGTTGACAGGCCAAAAAGTATGCCATGGAACAAAGCATTAAGGATATACTTTTGAAGCAAACAATTCAACATCAGCAGCAACAACTTAATTCATTGCAGGTATGTACAAATATATATTGCCTTCAGCTCTGTGGCACTTTTAAAGCTATGCTAATAAACACACCAGTGCAAAGAGTAATCTCTGTTCTGCATGTGCAAGGTAATAGTTGGCAAACTAACCATCCTTAGCAAGTTTGAGTAATGTCAGTTTGCAAAATAGGATGCAAAACTCAAGTTGAAAACTTCCTAAGATTGTTTGCTGGATGTTCATAGTTTGTTTTATGGAAAGTGGAGCCTTTGGTTGTCTCCAAGATGTGAGAGTGTCATAAAAATTTGTGACTGCTAATATCTCAGTTCAAAGAGCTGATGTTAGAAAGGGGAAAGAATATTGAGAAAAAGAAAAGTGTTGTCAGGGCACAATGAGTTAATGCCTCAATGCGAAGGATAAAACATACACAAGTAGAAATAAAATGAGTAGGTCACCATTGCGTGACAGTAGAGGTGTGTTATATGCTGGATTCAAAAGTGAAGTGTCAAGTATCTGCATCCAATTGCCAGCATTAGGAATGCAATTGAATACAGCTTATCGTAACTTACTGAGCATATCAAATATGTTATAGACTTGCAAAGCATTCAACTTTGCAAGGTTTTTGGATTGTCATAATACTGGCATTTTTGTACATTTAAACTTACTTAGAATAAACACTTTCAGTACCGGTTGGTTTTCTTGAAAAATGGGCTGAATACTCACAGTTTTGAGACTTTACCATGTTTGTGCCAGTTTCATCAACACCCTGTAATTGAAGCCCAAACAAGGGCTGAAATTGTTAAATCTGCTTATTTCTCTTCATAGTACTCATATGTAAATCAAATTTTAAAAGAAAAAAATTCAAACTGATATTCAACAGATGTGAGATCCGTATCTGTGCATAACCCAGTATTTGTCCCGTAAATACCAAGTATGTAAAGATGGGCTTGTAGACTTCTTTTGACCTTAGTGTTTTAAAAACAAATTAAAAGTACTAGTGAGCTACAGCAAGGGTTTTCTGCTTGACTGGAGTTTTTTTGTTTTGTTTTTTTACTTGACATTCACAATTTCAACATGTGGATGACAGCAGTTGATAATGGGCCAAAGTGTAAAGTTTGCTTCTTGCTGGCCAGATAAGATTAATGCTTAACACTTTGGCATCCAGGTTAATTCAAGCGGTTCGCAAATAAACAGCTGGATCGAACTTGGCTTTGCGCAGGAATATCTCCGCTCCTGTACAGGTTAAAGACCTAGTCGAAGTGTCAAAAGATGCGGCAAGTCTTGTAGTTTGCACTCGAAAAAAATTTTTTGCTTGGGGGATGTGTTTTTTTTGTGAGTGACGTCATAAGTGGAGGACTTTTTGGCCAACTTCACCTGGCCCTGGGCGCTAACCGTTAGATGGTAGTATTTCGCTAAAGTTTTTATTGGATTCTAGGCCACAATCCGAGTCCTTTGATACTTTGGATGACCTGCTGGGGTTTCGGGTTCAAAAGTTATGATCTAAGTTAATAAAAATATTTGACTAACTAGCTAATTAGATAATTAATTTGTTTATTTAAGATCATAACTTTTTAATCAGAAACACTAGAAGTCGATCAAAAGCTCAAAAGACTCGGACTCAAGCCTAGTTTGCAATGAAAACTTCAGCAAAATACTTTGGCCTAGCGGTTGGGTCCTAGGCCAGGCAACATGAGCCAAATGGCCCAAAAACTACTTCTCTTTTGACGCCACTCACAAAAAATTGGCAACCCCTAACCAAAAAATTTTTTTCGAGTGCAGACTAGAAGACTGTCCGATTCGTTTGAGCCCTTGAACAGTTCTCTAGCGCAATCGGCGGAGGAGTTAGGACGTTGGCAAGGCAACTGACAACTGCTGGTTTTAGGCCGATTTCAAAGTACGAATATATCGTGCCCCGGTTCTCAAACTATTAATTGTTGATAGTGTGCAACAACGATTCACTCATTGATTAGATTGATCAGCAAAATTTTCGATTGGTAGGTGCATAATACATTGATGAGCTATTGCTACCCTTAGTCATCACAATTATTTCTAGTTAGCCATGATGCATTTATTGTCTAGTGTGAATATCTTAAAATTTGTATTCTTTTGAGTCAATTATGTTAAACATTTGTATTCTTTTCAGACATCAGCACAAAAGCAGCGGGCATTAGCGATTATGTGTCGAGTTTATGTTGGCTCCATCTACTATGACATCAAACAAGAAACTGTGAGAGAAGCATTTGCTCCATTTGGTCCCATAAAAAGCATTGATATGTCTTATGATCCTATAACTCAGAAACACAAGGTAGGGTGATAAGTTGGTGGCTAACTATTCATATTTTCTAAATGCTTATGTGATTAACACTTTTTTACTGTTTTGCAATTATAAACATTTATGAAAGTAGCCACGTGGCCCATGGCGCAAGTGAGATCTCTATATGTACATAGGGCCAGTATCTGCACTGGAAAAAGCTATACAGATATGTAAACTGGGAAGTAGAAGTGTTAAGAACTACTGAGTTGGCACAACACATGCAACAATAAGCTTTTTATTTCAATGTGCTAATATATATTATGCAAATGCATGCATAGCCTGGCAATGCCATGCTCAATTTATGCATGTTTGGTAAAGTATTGTATGGCATAAGGCTTGCAGCAAAATAATATACCTTTTATCTCAATGTACAGCATGTATACAGTACATAGTGCAAATGCCTGCATAGTTTAACAATGCGTTATTTATGCATTTTTCAGCAAGGAGTATAGTGTGGCATTGACAAATAATTATGTTTGTCATTCAGTGATGCAAAGGGTTATCTGTGTTAACACTCCAACCAGTATATGTTGCTAAGTTTGCCTATAGCAGGTTCCTACAGAGTCTGAAAAAGTATGGAACAAAATTCAATCATTTTCCAGCCTTAAAGTCTGGAAAAAAAATTTTTCTGCTAGTATGGAAAAATAAATTAGTTTTCCAAACTTGATTTTTTGACATGCATTTTCATAATATTTTATTAAAGATTGATAATTTTCAGGGTTCCCACGTGGCATTGAAAAAGTATTGAATTGTGAAATGGTTTTCAAGACCTTGAATAAGTATTGAATTTGGCCAAAACGTATTGAAAAAGTATGGAACTCCCAAAAGAAATCATGGAGTCTAAGCAGTAAAATTGTTACTGATTCAATATTTATGGGACGTGCCAGAGCAACTGACGTACATATGATTGTGCTCATCAATGCGTAGAAGAAACATTAGGATGTATCACAATCATTGTATAACTGTCGATGGTTGGCCCATAATGTGTAAAAATGTGTTTCATGATTAAAATTTTGGAAAAATGAGGATAAGGGAAAAAAAACTGGTATTGTTTTTTTTTCATTTAGTATTGAGAAGGTGTTGAAAAAGTATGGAAAATGGTTTTTGAAAATGTATGGGAACCCTGTTTTACTTCAATTGTGTTAACTATTATATATAGTGCCTGCATGTGACCTCGGTATATCATTCAGAAAACTAAGTCTGAAATATATATTCAAACTTATGTAGGAACCCTGTTATAAGCAGAGATGTGTGAATGAGTTAACAACACTGATATTTGATTTATTAACAATAGAAAAAGCACTTTGAACTATGCTTTTTCTTTTAATTGTGATTAAACAATGCAGTAAATAGTTTTTAACACCTTCGCTGGTGTAAGAATATATTCCTCAAGTTTATATTGGAAACTAGGCGAGAATCTGAGTCTTTTGAGCCTTGATCGGCTTTCTAGCCTTTCTGGTTCAAAGTTATGCTTAAAAACCACAAATTGATTAATTATCTAATTAGGGGATTAATTCTTTGGCCGCCGGCTGCTTTCGGGGATTTTCGGAAAAAAACGCCTAAACACATGTGACTTTGTGCGGGAATATCTCCGCTCCTGTTCGGGTTACGGACCTGGTCAAAGCATCAAAAGACGCGGCAAGTCTTCTAGTCTGCACTCTAAAAAATTTTTTTGCTTGGGGGATGCGGGTTTTTTGTGAGTGACATCAAAAGTGGAGGACTTTTAGGCCACCTTGGCCCACTTTGCCTGGCCCTGGGCGCCAACCGTTAGGTGGTAGTATTTCGCTGAAATTTTTGCTGGAAACTAGGCTACAATCCAAGTCTTTTGATACTTTGGATGACCTGCTGGGGTTTCGGGTTCAAAAGTTATGATGTAAGTTAGTAAGAATATTTCACTAATTAGCTAATTAGATAATTAATTTGTTTATTTTAGATCATAACTTTTGAACCAGAAATGCTAGAAAGTCGATCAAAGGCTCAAAAGACTGGACTCGAGCCTAGTTTCCAATAAAAACTTCAGCGAAACACTTTGGCCTAGTGGTTGGGCCCTAGGCCAGGCAACATGAGCCAAAATGATCCTAAAACCACTTCATTTATGACGTCAGTCACAAAAAATCCGCACCCCCAACCAAAAAATTTTTTTTAGAGTGCAATCTACTAGACTGTCCGATCCGCTTGAGCCATTGAACAGCTCTCTAGCGCAATCGGCGGAGGAGCTAGGGCGTTGGTAAGGCAACCGAAAACTGATGTTTTTTAGGCCGAAATCGAAGTACGAATATATCGTAGGCCGGCTCTCAAAGTCTTAATGGCAGGAAACGTAGATAATTAAATGTCTTAGGTGGAAGTTGTCTTCGGTGGCAATTTTCCTAGGTGGCAGTTGTCCTACACCAGGGACCTCCAAACTTTTTTGTCCGAGGGCCACATAAGTTATCACACAACAGTCTGAGGGCCAGACAGCTTATGTAAAGCGATTGTTTCGGGGTATGTTACATTCTACCAAATCAATAAATGTTCGTGAAGATGTTATTTTATCATTGTGGACAAAATGTTTTTGCAGTCTGGATGAAATGGCTTTGCTGGCCGGATTTGGCCCATGGGCCTGTTTGGAGATCCCTGTCCTAGACTGTGGCAGCTGTCCTAGAACCAGTAAGCTAGAGAATTTAGCATTGAAACATGGGAAGCTATTCTGTTCCTCCACACATTCTACAAAACTATGTAAATAATTAGTTCATATTTGCTTATTATAAACCAATTCTATTTTGGCGTATGCACTCCAGCTAAACTTTACTTTGCACTATTTATGAGCATAAATGTTTTAAATATGTTTGTTCTGGTGTTTTGATAAAAATGGCAGTGTGTTTCATTAAGCTTTTTAAATGTTCATGGTCAAGGTGTGTCTAGTCCTAAGATGCTCTTCCCTCAACAAATATAGTAATTTTGTTTTTGCATCACTGATGTCATGAGGAATTTTTTATTCACAAACATTCTTCATATTCATCCTATTGGTGTGATTGTAATTTTGTGATCTTATATTATGGCAGGGTTACTGCTTTATAGACTATGAGATTCCAGAAGCTGCTCACTTAGCAACTGAACATATGCAGACAAGCCAACTTGGAGGTGTGTTCTAATTGTTCATAGTCTGGTATGGATGCAAATGGGCAAAACCAAGTTGTTTTGCTCATATTGTCAGTTATTGATAATATTCTCACGTGTGATAATATTTATAATATTTCTCACGTCGTAATTTCTTTGTCACAAGACAACGTTACTGTTTGAAATAAGTTGAACTGCACACACATTATTGGTGTGCTTGCCTGACTCATTTTTTTCTGTGGAAAGGGAATACTTCTCTATCTACAAGGTGGCCGAAGCTGTTGTAGTTTGTGTACTTCATACATAGTTAAGCTATTTTTCATGACAACCATGAAAATCCAAGTTGTTCTGATTTAAAGACTATTGATATGCACTGCAGCGCTGCTTCTTAGAGGCTTCTTAAAACTTGGTTTAGCTTTTTGTACAAGCAATTGCCATGAGGGTTTTCAAGACACATGCATCTGTCCAGTTTCATGAGAATAGACGTGGCAGTTCACACTCATGTTGATGTTACAGCAAACAGTTTAGACTTTAGGATCTTTACATGTACACAAAATTCTTATAGGTGTTAACAGTGCTTGACTTCCAATATATGACCATCGTTGTTGCATTTTTACAACATTTTTAGTTCTAAGCTTGTCTCAACATATCTGGTCTTGTAATTGGTAAGCAGTCATGTATCTTTTGCATTTTCTTGCTTTTCTGAACTACGTTGCAGAAAGAAACTTTGACCTTTGATGCCACAACCTGCAAAACCTATATCAGATCTAGAAGTGAAACACCAACAATGAGTTGATGAGCCATCTTCAGGGCTTTCAGAGGAAGGCTGCTATACTGTCATCCAACTGATGACGTAGCTGTAGTGAAGAAAATTTGATGTAGCTTTTCTACTTCTTTAGGCTAATAGATTAAACAAAAAACTGAAAAAATTCAAATGTTAGGAAGTTTTACTGGAGTGTAGCATTTCCTCCCCTATGTTGGTTTTGTTGTTACTTGCTATGGTGTAAGTAAGGTGTAGTTTACATGTTATTTTTATGAGTTTACCTGTACATTAAATTTTGTAGTAACACTTCTGATCAACAACATGCACTAGAGAAATTTACAACTTATGTCTGATGTTTAAGATCACAACTACTGTACTAATTTAGAATTGTTAGCTGATGTGAGTAATCACTGTGGAGTTAGAGAAAAGACTTCACTTTTCCATGAAATGCTCATCAGTTTACCTGTTTAGTGCCAATGTACATTTCAGAATGTAACTTCACTTTTTTGCACCAACCAAAAGTGCTATGCTAAATCTTCCTCTAATACAGTGGTTTTCAACTGGTGGACCATGGCCCAATGGTAGGCCATGACATTTTGTCCAGTGGGCCACTGAACTTGGCATGAATCAGAATAAAAGTATTATGAGACTTGTATAATGATGCCATCATGATCAAATAAGATAAAAATTCAATCTGAATGTTGTGTTTGTGTCTTAACTCCTAGTTAATACTACTAGCTGAAGCTGTGTTTACAAGAATTACTATGGCATAGCATTGCAATTGTTATAGCACTGCAAGTAATGCTAAGCAAAAGTTATAGAAGTGTTAAATCTATGAGATTATAAGCTTTGGGCCACCACCGATATATTTCCTCAGAGTTGAATGGGCCATGAACAGAAAAAGCCTGAAAACACCTGCTTCAGTATAGTGAATATGTGTCAGAACGTCCAAGTGCTTTGCTATTGTTGCGCAATGCGGTATGTGCCTCAAAGTTTTTTATCTTTCATCTCAATTTGATGTGAGGTTTCTGTGTAATGCTCCTTTTGCTTATGGTATGATGTCAACTGCTTTAGGACTGTGACCACCACTTTACTGGCTTGAGAAGTTTTCACCATAACTCGCAAGCTGGCAGTGCTAGAGAGCTAATTGAAACATCAAAAGATGCAGAAAATCATGTACTTCCAATTTTAAAAAAATTGGGTACTTTCAGGTTTGCAATTTTTTTTGGGCAGTGTGATGTCATTAGGTGGTCCCAAGAATGTTTCGGGAACCTGTGAAAAAATTTCAAGTGCCAAGTTGAATTTACCTTTGTTTTGCCAAATTACCAGGGCCTCCCACTTGAGTTGGTTGAACCTCTTAGTCATACATGTGCATGTAGGTCGTGGTTCCCAAACAGGGGTTCCTGGACCCGTGGGGATCCAAAGCAAGATTTCAGGAGATCCAAAATGTGATTTTTGAGGGTGAGAGTTTGTATGTTTATGGACCTAGATTTATGAAAAGTTGCAAATGCTTTTAGTCAAAAAACATTATCCAATCTCATTATTCCAGCCAATTTTACTAATTTTATGATTAAAATTGCTAAAGCAAGGATTGCTATTTCTGCTTCACGTTGCGGTTACCATGCTGAAGATGGCTGGTGATGTGATTGTAAGTGCATTGTGACGTTTAAAAATTTCTGGTGCAATTATGGTTAGATGATTGTTTGTTTCTATAAAACTTGAAGGTTTCTGGTGATCAACCATGCAAAGTTACCAGAAACTACAGTATTTGAATAAGGTTGCAGGACTGACGATGGGTAGTGTTACGTGATATTGATTTCCTATTAAAAATTTGCTTGATTGATTCAAACTCCTCACCTGTGTGGAGACTAGTTACTTGAATACAGATATGCGAAGTTTGAATCATTGCAAAGAGATGAAAGCAGAGCCCATTCGGTTGATTCCCTAAAAGCTTACAGCAAACTTAAAGCTTTTACTAATAGTTTTTGCACCTGATTATTTTTTCTAGATTAAGCATGAGTCCTTATTGTCAAGATGTGCAGTACGTGACCAAAAGATCAATGAGGATAGTTGCAATTTTCTTGTTCTGTTCAAAACATTTGGATGTGATTGATTAGTGCCACAAATTGTTCAGTAGTGTTGCATTGTTTTCAAAATCCATATTATTCCATAGGAATGTTTTCTTTAACTAAAGAGCCAGTTTGGATCAAGTTTTTAAGCATGTGTGAGGCTTCTCTGCTCGAGTGTTTAATGCTCTTCTGTCTCTAACCATCTGTCTTGTCTTTGTTTAGTCAGAGTTTCCAAAAGTTCGTCCAAATGTACGCATTCTCTTGGGTTGCTTGACTGTTGTATCTTCTGAGAGGAGGGTTTCACTTTCTTGTGACCAATATAATATGTATCACTCTCTTTTGCATCTGGGTATGCTTTGTTCCACAAAGATCAATAACATTTTTTCAAAAGTGTTAATATTTTCCTAGTTTACTAGATTCGTCCATGTCATAAGTACAGCATACTTGCCCGCTTTGTAGGGCAAGTGTGTTACAAGAATGGCTCGGCGTTGTGTGTGAAGTTCTCCATTACTGTCGATCTTGCTGATAGGGGTTCCACGCAGTCATTAGTTGTGACGAAGCAAGGTTAGGTGTGTAGTCATTTTTCCACCTACCAAACTTTAAAGTGCCTCACTGTTTGGAGTCAAGAGTTGGTGCACGTCATTTTCATAAGCCCATTTGCTGATTTTTTAGCCTTCTTTATTGTTGTTATTGGCATAGCCCCAGTCAATTGTGTTGGCCAATAAATTCTCCAGTGATGCAACGAGGGGAGAGGTATGTCCGCCTACTCAGAATTAGGTGATTTGTAGACGTTTGCGATTATTAAATCGCTAACATGTATTTGATTCGTTCCATTTTTGATTTTGGGATTGAAAAAACCAACGCACAGATTTCGTTTTTTTCTGTCATACAGCCAAGTGTTTTGGTTTGATGTGCAGAATTATTGCATAAACACCGTGTGAAAACACTCAACCTAATGTGTGCTACATTGATCAGGTCGCACCATCAAAGTTGGAAGGCCAAGCAATATAGGACAAGCCCAACCCATTATTAATCAGTTGGCTGAGGAGGCAAAGCATTATAACCGGTAACTGTGGTTTTACCATTTTTGCGTGAATATCAAGTATTTGCTGTTTTAAGTTATTGGATACACCTTGTTTTGCAGAGTGTACGTAGCTTCAATTCATCCAGACCTCGAAGAAAGCGATCTCCGATCAGTTTTCGAAGCTTTTGGGAAAATAGTTCAATGTCAAATGGACCGCAATGCGGTAAACCGTCGGCACCGTGGATATGCGTTTATTGGTCGGTAATTGTTTGCAACGATGAAAGACTCCTAACGGATGTTTTTTAAGCACAAATATTTGTTTTGTAGAATATGAGAAACTTCAGTCAGCGTTGGATGCCATTTCCAGCATGAACATGTTCGATTTAGGCGGGCAGTATCTCAGAGTGGGAAGGGCCATCACTCCACCGAATACACACTTTGAAATGGTTAGATGTATTGTGTGATAAATGTTCAGCGATCTTCTTGTTGTGTTGAATCTTAAACGGAAGTTTTTTTTTATGTTAGTATTCAACTCCTAGCAATGCTTCGTCACTGCCAGCTGCAGCAGCTGTAGCAGCTGCTGCTGTAACATCGAAAATCATGGCTCAGGAGGCAGCGAAACCCTTGGTGTTGGCACCAGCAGGTTTGTTTTGTTATTATTGTCAAAATTCCAGGAGTCTCGCATAAATATTTTTCTCGTTGCTTATTGGTGATAACCTTAAAAAGGATCGGTTAACCATGCGGGGAAACTGGCAGCTACGGTTTTATTCAGTTCAGATCCGTGGATATTTTAATACATTGGGAATATCCGTAATACGTGATTTTGCTCCATCTCGTTTAGGACTTTCTATTTTATGCATTTATCCTACGGCCAAGCGATCTCAGCTGAGCAGAAAATGCTGAGTAACACCTTCGCAGATTCAAGAGGATCTTTACCTTCATAGTAACAAAAAACTGTTTGCATTCTGGGAATATTATATTGTGCTGTATTGTGTATCCGGTCACAACCGTTGCGCTTAACTGAAAACGAGCTGGCGAACACAGTTTCTCCAAGAGCACTGTAATGGCTGTTTCCAACGTTATTCTGAAAAAAATATGTGAAACTTCGACAGCATACACGTCGATGGGTGCGAGCAATGGGATCGGGTCGGCGCCGGGTTTGATTGTGCCTCAAGCCCTCGCTGCTCCAACGGCTGTCATGGCAGCCAATCAACCTGGAGTCGTAACAGGTGGGCGTGTTGGCCAGTAAGATCTGATCGTAGTGTGTTGATCTGGTTGATAAATTGTACCATTTGCGTAACCACGATACGTTTAGTTTTTATCTCTGGAAGATTCGATGGAAGTGTATTTTGGTAGATAAAGCAAAACACGAAGTTATTGCAATGAAGGTGGGGGGTGCTATGCTTTCTACACGTGCATTGAAGTGAGAATAAAAAGTTGAATTTGGTCTTTTTTGTAATATTTTGCATTTCATGACGGGTCGATTACGGCGTTGGTGACACTGACGTCATTGTTAATGTGAATTTGACTGTGCATAGCAAAAAATGAATGATTAGAACCAAGTAACATGCAAATCGCGCAGCAAGTATCACTTTCATTGGAACGCCTTGATTGGTGGCTTAACGGTTCAGGTATTGCTTGCCGCTAGGCCGTGCATTACGCTATAATTATTTGCTCACAATTATTCTGTATGCAGCATTCTCAAATTGAACTGATTTTTTAATTTTAAATTAAATAAAATGTCTTATCTACTTAACTGGCTTGTGCCAGCGTTTGTGGCTCTGTGGAGATTCGACTGTTTCATCGTTTTGCCCAATAAGGTTATGTGATAGTAGCGATGTGACGCGTGTTCAAAATGCCTGAATCAGTCCCAGCCAAATTGTGATAAATTTGCAGTGAATTGACGACAAAAACATAGTTTTGTCGTCAACGAAGGTTGTCAATATCAGTTTAGGAATAATGTGTGAGAGTTGTTTTATGTATAGCTTTGCGTATGTTCTCGGTGTTGCCTGCTGTTAAATGCAGCTATGTGGCTTTCAGGTAAGTGCTCACTCGGATAGCGGATTTTCATTTGTGATGCTGCTTGTCGCACAAATTCATTAGCATTTTTATGTGTGTGTGTGTCAATCAGTGGTTTTCAACCAGTACCACGCAGTGGCTCCTCCAACTGCGATTCCGATCTCCAAAACTCCCAAGGAAAACGCACCGCTCGTTATCAACTTGTCGCATTGCTAGTGCAATGCGACACTCCTTGCTTAAAACTACCAGCAATACCTCGGTTAAAATCCACTGCTTTATGAACTTGTGTCCAAAAAATCCAAGATGTAACTAACGAATGTTCCGTTTTGTTTTTGTTTCAATTTATTGTAAATGACCTTGCACCCATTTCCCAACCAAACTTCTCAGACCCAGCATTCCTCCACCTCCGATACCTACCCTGTTCTGCGCGGTATGCCTTATTCCTGACCGCGTTGCGCCTGTACCTTTTATCTCACCCACCTCTTTTCCGTGTCGGTAAACATGAGTATACGACGAATCCTCGAACCTCGCGGGAAAGTCAAGCAGTAAATGCACCTTTTACTTTCCCACGGCAGCTGTGTTTGTTTTTACTGTGAAAATGACAGGAGTCACGCCAGCAAGCGGAGCTTCAGGCTTTCACCATCAGCACCAATCTCAAGTGAGCAACAGGTCCACAGCGCCTCAGGTAATGTCCCTAGAAAGAACACGTGAAACAAAGCGTATGGCAGCAAAAATCCGTGCAGTCTATGATAAAAATAGGCACGGTAGCGCGTTATGTCGTACTTCTACTCCATTGCTTAAAGAAAAAAACATAGAGTTATCAGGTGAGTATGATTCAGAGCAGTTGCGTCTTTGCATCGTGCTTGGCATGTTCCTGGTTGTTTGCCTTGTTGTCACACGGTAGGATACGACATAAAAACTGTCAAGCAAGTTTGATTACTGACTTTATTAGCATTGCAAGTTACTGTAAAAAAAAACTTGGGATGTCCGTGGATTATTGTACAATTATGACAAAAATCAAAAGATTGGAGTAACTTCATCTTTCTATGAAAACGTTGGGTCGTACTAACTTGGAAAGGTGGAAATTATGTTGTTACTTTTTAAGTGCTGTTTTAGTTGTCGAAAGAGTGATTAAGCACGGAACTAATTGGATTTATTTCACTTATGGTAAATCGAACTCGAATGTATTCGCTCAAATCTATCAAGAAAAAAAGGCATAGTCCAGCATGCAATGATTTTAAAGGCTGTGAGGTTGTTCAGTCCACAGCAATGTTATAACGCTGTTCGTGATCCTTTAAAACAAACTTTTGATGCTGATATTTTCTAGTTGTGTTGGTAAACGGTCTCGTTGAAAGTACTACGTCTATCTCAGTGAGAACTATATCGCGATTCTAACGTGTCGCTGAAGATGCGCATAATAATTAAGTGCTTGAAGTTGTTCCGAGCCGCTGTGAAACGATGTTGCGCAAAGCGTGTATTTTGAGGTTATTACTTGCGTTGTCTAATCTTTGAATACGTTTTTCATCTAAACGTTTAGCAGCCGAAGAACATTCACATACTGCGGTTACGTGAGTGACGAAACAGAACTTTTTTAACTACTGTAAAGGAAAGATGCGCCGACGCAAACGCCTGATGTATGCACTCACCTATTTCAATTAGTGGATCCTTGATTTGAACTTTGTTAAAAATGCCAGTAGCTGAATTTACGATTTTGTTGGTCAGTTGGATCTTTAATAAAAGCGGTAAAGTTGTATTTCATTCTTGTAAACTTACCTCTTGCGCAGATTTTTTGCCGCATAAATACTTTCCTTCTTAGGGGACCTCACAAATCGTTGATTCAAAATATTGTCACGGCAGGCTGTCTTGGTGGTGAGAACTGAGCAGCGTAACTCGCTTATCTGTATTTTGATGTGATAACTCAGTACTCAGTATTTTTTATTATCTCGGTAAACAAGACCCATACTCATGACACCTGTATATTGATATCAGGGTTTTTAAACGGGTCCCCTAGAATCAGAAAATTATCAAGGGAAATATCTATGAAAGTTAGTCGGAAATTTTTCGGGTCCATACCGGGTACCTAACATGTTCCTTAAAAAAAACCTGTTGATATGTGTCTGTGTTTCTGCTGAAGCAATGCAGTAGGGCATTTTTCGGAATTTACAATCCGATGCTCAGCGTGGTGCGCCAAAGCAATGCTTCAGAGCAGGGGTTCCCAACCTTTTTACGATCTCGTACCACTTGGGCATCACGTATTGTCAACGCGTGCTACTTCTTCCGGAACAACTAATTTGATCGAATCTTGGTTACTCAGAAGAATATATAAATTAAAATAACAACAAAAGACCACAACTAAAATGAGTGAGATTTTTGTTTTTGTTTACCTTCCACCAATTGCTCGATGCGTGACGTAAATTTGCTAACAGCGCATCGAAAGCAGGGGCGGATCCAGGGGGCGATCGCTCCCCCTAAAACTTACGAAAGTAACTTTATTAACGTAATTTTGTACAATTCGGAAAACAGCATTTGCGATGTAAGGCCATGTTGCAGTCCCTTATTTTGTCGCAACAGTGTTGTGAAGCATACTTCATCTCTCTTACAGTAGCGAAGCCGTTATCAGACTTGACTACAAAATATTACTGAAATCGCCCCCTTTACCTTACTGGCTGGATCCGCCCCTGATTGAAAGTTAGAATGTTGCGATACAATAGGAATAGCAGGTCACAGGAAAATTTATTTATTTAGGAGCAAAGCCCGATACGTAAACCAGACAGTTAAGAATCCAGTTTTTTTTTTTAAATGGAAGTTACTCAGATTACCGAGCGTACCACCTGGAAGACCTTCACGCACCATTAGTGGGACGCGTACCACGGGTTGGGAACCCCTGCTTTAAAGCATACCACAGATTGCAAACAAGAACACTGTGGTTTGTCCGCAAAATAAATAAACTTCGAATAAAACTGGTTTGTTTAGTACATAATTTTGTAAGTCATTGTATTCTGCACACACCTTAATTTGCAGCAATTACTGTAAAAAATTGCATTCCAAACGTTGGTGACTAAGTCCGCACTTTCTTTTTTTCGCGAAGTTGCATCGTGGGGTGGGGTAGAATAACAAGTTCTATTTTTCGTCACGCAGTTCATTCAAATTGCTCAAGTAATAAAGTGTCTCACCGTGCTTTCAGAGTCGTGTAATGATTTTACGCAATATGGTCACTGTGGATGACATCGATGAAGACCTTGAAGGAGAAGTGACGGAAGAATGCGGAAAGTTTGGAAATGTTGAAAAAGTCATTATTTATCAAGAAAAACAGGTAATGGATTGTTTGACCTAATGCTGAAAATTTTCGTTTTTGCAACGTTAAGCAGCAACTGTGTACAGCACGCAGTTTCATCCATAACAGGTAACACCCGGAGACCATGCGGGAGCTACTGACGAGTTTGTACAAGTTGGGTTATGATATTTTCTTGCATACGAATGATCTGAAGTCAGTATCCCCTATTATCCCCTAACGTACTTCACACTAACCGTCCAGGAAGTGCTGTAGCAGAAAGTGTGCACACGCGCAGTAGATTTCACTCAACGTTCTCGCTCTGCCGTGTAACGCGAAAAACTTTGCTTGGGGATAAAAGAAGTAAAACAAAAGTTAGGACAACTGGTTATTTGACATGAGTTATGTTTTGTAAATGAGTCGAGTCTTACCTGGAGGTTGAATGGCTCAACTCTGCTCACTTCATTTCTGAAAACGAAGCTGAACCCCTATAGCAAAGGTAGAAACTCCTGATGACTTGTCCAGTGTGTCGATTTTTATATATCTCTAAATTCGCGCATTTTGTACGTCACTTTACAACATGCGCTGCGTATATATGAAGGAGTAAATGAGTATGCAGCGAGTTGTGACTCGAATTGGACTTGACTCGCTATTTTGAAGGACACGATTTGCATTCAGCGTTGGTGGGACTGCGATAAGCAATGGCCATCGGTAGAACATAGCTTTGATATTTTCTGCGCACGCGGCACCGGATCTGGTCTTCTGTTGATTTGCTACGGCAATGTTGAGACAGACGCACATTGAGTTTGATTTTGATGTCGCATGGTAGTTTCTGGTCTTGCCACAAACTGGTTAACTCAAGTAGGTGAATGCTTGAGTGACGGTGAACAAAACGCGTGAAAATCGCAAGTTCAATTTCTTCGTCAGAAAAAAGAACTTTTCATTTAGGAACTCCGCAACATCGACACAACACGTTATGTAACTTCAGCGGCATCAGCGTCAGTCGGCAAAGCCACGTAACCTAACGTCACATGCAGCGACCTTGTTTTTATTGCAACCTGTCGTTTTCTGATCTTCTCACCAAAAACATGGCATTGTGACAGCCGAATGAACTCTGCGCCCCACAAATTGGTCCACCCTGGTTTCGTTGAAAGGTTTCGCTGCGATCCATTACATTAACGCGAAGAGGTGGCCTATTCAGGAAACCTGTTGGTGTGAAGAAGAACACAAATGCAGGACACACAGACTTGTTGAAACGTTCGATACGATGTTCCAGTGAAAGCGCTTACTTGTTGGGGAAGTAACCCCGATTGCAGGATTTGTGATGCAATGTCGATCACTGAAAACATTTACTTGACCAACGATTTGTTTCAAGAAAATGGTTTCCCAACACCTGAAAGTACTACGTGTTTTTACAGAGTGAAGATGATGACGCCGAGGTGATCGTAAAAATCTTCGTCGAGTTTTCCAAAAGCGAAGAATGCGCCAAAGCAACGAATGCGTTAAATGGTCGGTGGTTCGGCGGAAACAAAGTCGAAGCCCTGCCCTACTCACACCAGCGGTACGCCGCAAACGACTTGAGTGGCTAGTCCAGGTCATTTGTACTTGCTCGGCCAGTGGCCAAGACCTCTGCATGACAGGACACTGTAACGTTTGTAGTGCGAGGTTTTCGAGCTCCAGCGCATTCAACGCTCGAAGTTTTCGAGCTCCAGCGCATTCAACGCTTAAATCCTATGGATTTAGCTACAAACAGTCGCCTGACTCCGGGTGATGGTGAGCGGAAAATAGTGGAGGAAACTGCTGCTTCCCATCCCCCCAAACTGATTGTGTTATCGTGAACTAGCCGTGTTTTTAACCCCCTCATTTTTATGTTGACGTGTTAGTTCGGCAGTGGTGCATGAAAGTACAGTAGGCGTGTTAATATCCCTGTGAACCGGTCAACTAGCGGAAACTTGAATCCATTATGCGTCATTCTGCATCCCACTATGGAAAAGTAGATTTTTTTAATTTGGTTAAATCCACTTGGTTGTGCACAAGTACGTTTTATGTTACAGAGCTTTGCTGAAGGAGTTTCTGTTGCGATATTTGTTTAAGTGTGTTGTTTGGCAGCGATGCATATGCGTCAGCGGAAGAGGATCGGCATCGAGACTTTCGAATCGTAGCGGTGCAGCCGAACAACTTACGGGTGAATGTTTCACATCGTAGTGGTAGGAAGGTCCAATATAGCGTATGCAGTTACACCTAGGTGCACGCACAATTCACGACAAATTTCAGTCGTTGTGGTAGGCTGAAATGTGGCAAACGAACATATTTTGAAGTTTTCCTCCTGTCAGCGCGCGCCATTGCAAGGAATTTGAAAGATCAGAAAGTAGACGATCAAATTTATGACCCCACGCATTGTGAGGTGTTATGTTGATCAGGAAACTTTCCTGCTGGCCCCAGCGTGGAGGTTATTTAATCTCGCAGTTGCAACTCGTGTTTGCTGGTTACCGATCACTGGCTCCATGTGCCCTCGAGCAAATTTCTGCAGTTGTTGAAGTCACCACCTCTCTTTAATTTCTTCGACATCATCGCAAAAACGGACTGGCATCATGTGCTGTTGCAAACTTGCTTCGACATGGCAGTTGTGCTGCGATGTGATAACCGCGTGTATTCGATGGACCTTCGAGAGAAGAGATTTCAATTCTATTGACATTATACAGCAGGTCCAAAAAAGCTCTTTCGTGAACTTTGGTGACCAAGTGGTTTAGGTTTTTCTTTTCCTGTATGTTCATGCCTACAAATATACAAAAGAAATGACACCAGTTTTGCGAAAATTGAATGAGTCTCAATTTCAGTTAATCACTTTTGTATTTTAACTAGGTGGCATTCTCAGTATGAACAGCTCAGGATCTGCTGGTCTAATCCTAATAAAATTGGTGTCTATTCCCACGTTTTCTATGTTGGGTTTTCTAAATATGCAGTTTAAATTTATCTAAAGATTTCATGATGTTTCCGTTTTGGCACCCTACATTCAGTGGCGTACATAGGGTTTTCTGCGCCCTGAGACAAAGTCAGTTTGAGCGCCACTACCCAGACCATTCTTGGCAGTATAGATGCGAACAGAAAGTTAGGAATATAGGGGCGTCGAAAGCTGACTTCCCCCCCCGTATGTAGCTGTTCGCAGACCCGTCTGAAAACGTCATATGGTTGTGACGTCAGGATCTTTGAGTCTTGGAAATCAGTCTACTGTAGAATCTATCGTTTCGCGTGAAGCTATCCTCCATTTGAAATTTCGGTCACGATTTCAGAACTGTTCTGTTGCGACGTTGCAAATTGCGGTAATTCGAATTTTAACAAGTAATTTAAAAAAATGCAAAAACCAGGCATCTGATGATCTGTATGAATTTTCATAAGATAATTTTATGGGCACAGAAATTTTCTGATAACAGCATACAGTTGACCAGACTCGCACTTTGTTTTCTAGCACGGGTTTGTCAGACAGTGACGGATCCAGACCAGGCGTTTGGGGGGGGGGGCGTGGCTGTCTGCGACAATCGTTGGGTATCACACAAAATTGGTTACGTTTTGTAGCCAAGAAAGTGGCGATTTTTGTTGGTCGTACTATCTGATCTTTCATGGATTAACCGGTGTGAAAGAACTTTATAACACAAATTCAGTAAACGTTTGGAGCAGGTCACAAAAGATGGGCGCCTCGTTTCCTCACAAGCTGAAAACACTTTTCATGATAACTGCACAAAGTATTTAAGTACGGTAACTCCTTATTTGCCGCACTTTTTTTACCTGGAATATGGCCTGTGTTTTGCATGCGGCTTATACGAGCAACGTACCCAGAGGGACAAAGTTTTGTTATCAGCAATAGCCTTGACGAAACAAGATGAAATTATCTGGAGAGATGTTCGCTACGACACCCATGACACAGAAGAAGACACCGACGACGATCTACCGTAGCCTACTTATAGACGAACTTCCTTCTTTCGACGAAGATTTCTTAGGTTTTGAACAATAAAATTGACTTTCATTACATTTGCCTGTAAAAATCAATATTTTGTGGTTGATTGATCGCGCAGGGTCTTCACCGATGAAAAGGTCAATTGACCTGCGGTTTATTCGTGAATTATCCTTCATTCACGGTATATGGCTAAAATTTCTGCTGCGGCTAATAAGCGAGTATGTACGGTATTCTCTAAAACAGGGGTACTCCAAACCGCGGGCCAAATAGGTCCCGTGGTACCAATTTCATCCGACCGCAAAAGCATTTTGTCAATGATGAAAAATTAATATATTTACAAATACAAAAACTTGATTTGGAAGAATGTATCCTCAAATAATCACATTATGTAAGATGTCCGGCCCTTGCGCTACTTATGTGGCATTCCCTCTGACAAAATAGGTTGGAGAACCCTGTCCCAAAGCATGCTGCCCGCTAATTTCTAGCACTATTTTGTCTATCCATAGATCAGAAAAAATGTCTGAAACGTATTCCCGACCTGCTTACAAGTAAAATGGTTTTTCTTACATGTGACACCTTAGGTCCTACGGGTTCTGGGACAACTGCCACCCGGAGACAACTTCACTGCAATGTGTTGTACTTCTAATACCACAAAACTTGCTTAAACCTTTACAGTTTTTAACGTCACATTATGAAAACCAAAAAAACACTCTAGACAGATAATGTACTTAAAGACAAAGCAATATGGAACTGATTCAGGCATTAATACTGCAGCCTACAAGGTGGAATGTGTACAAAAGCGAATTTCCAATGACTGATAACCTCTGCATCAAATCGCAAATGGTTTTACTAGGAAATCGATTTCACCTGATTAACGCATCTTCAGTCTTGTAAATTGCAAGCAAAAGCTCACGGGTGAAATGGGTTGGGTGGGCGCGCGGTCATCGAAAAAGCTCGTAAGTCACTGGTGCTGTGTGTATAACATAGTTTGGATAACCCTTGCGACTCCTGTTTTCCCACACTGCTTTCAGGTGGCGGGAAGCGGAACATTTCCTGAGAATTTACATTTGAAAAGCACCCAAAATCCACACGAAACAAACACGTTTTTGAGAAATTTATTGTATAACGCCAGGGCTTGGCGCGTGCTTTGTGATTGCACAGCACGACGGTGAGAGCTTGGTTCTCAGTCGGAGTCGCGAAAACCGTTGTATCGCAAAACACCGCCAGTATGCAACCCACTCAATGACATACAGACTTGTCTGAGACGAGTTGCTTTTTGTCCAGCATGAAAAAAACTATGCCTTGCTACTCAATCGTCTTTCTTGATGATTGAACAAATGGTCTTTGATAACTTGTGACATCAAACCATGTATGGCTTCAATCGTCAGCTTTTTGCTGCAAAACAACAAACCAGGCATGATTGAGAAATCCGGGATGACACCAAAGAACGAAAACCCACAGCACACTTACCTGTCCTTAGTAGCTTTAGTAAGTTTATCCTCAAACTTTTTATCGTGCGCTTCGTAAGTGTATCCAGTCCCACTACGGTTCAGCTGCGTTTCCGACTGTTCCAATTTTTCTGACAAATCTTCTACTTGTCCGGTCATGTAGTCGGCGTTCTGCAGCAACATGCAACTTACAGCACAAATCAATTCAAACTTCACATCTCGACAGTAGAATACCCCACAAGATTTTAGTACAGCGTTCCCCAAGTCAGTGGTTCTTTCTAATTCCAGAGCTTTAAGACGGATTTTCAGTTGTTTTTCGTATCTTGACGCCTGAAGCGCACAATTAAAAGTCACCCAGTCAGTGTTGCCGTTGTTTAGCCAAAAATCATTTCAACATGAAAAATCGAACTAGGTACAAAGGACTCTCCGCTCTTCACAGCATTATTGATGATCACATTGCTCAAAGACACTCTTCGACCTCTTTAGCAAAATTCGCGTATCTTAATTCAAACAAACTTCACACACATTTTTTATCTTGCGTAAAGGTCACAATATTTGAAGGTCAATTACGAAAGGTCACATACACCAACACGTTGAACAGTGCAATTTAAACAACGCTATTGCAACAGTTACAAAACAAGAATGACGGAGAAGTAGCAAAATATTACAAACTGCATTCTTTAATAGCAACATAAAGCTACGAATATCGGTGTATGTCAGCGCATGCACTGTTAGCAGCGAAGTTTGTAATTAGATTTTTTTGAAAAGCGTGATCGCGCGCTATAACTTACTTTCTATAGGACATCTGCGTACGTAGGTTTCTCTGCAAACAGCTGATTGATGCGTTTCATTTTCGGTGAAAAATCGCATTTATCTATATTACCCTACAGTAGATGTCAACACAACAACCAAATGTCTACTGTTTTGGAACAGAAGAAAAAACTTGCATTTTAACACTATTTGCCAAAGATTCGAAGTTTCGCCCGTATAAAACGTTGCGCAATGCGCGGACAATATGATCAAGTGACTTGCTTTGAGTTTCCAATAATGCATGATTGCACTGCATGTACTTTTACTCATGTGAGAGGGAGACCACACACAGTGCAACAACCGAGTCAAGACGAAAAAGTTCACTATGTCTGATACACATTTCGTTTTTTTGTCGAATATTGTTGCAGTGCGCTATCAAGGGATGGAGTTTTTGCCTCAAGCCGACGTAATTGTCACTTAACGGACGGATAGCACATATACCGACTATTGACAAGCATAGGTTCACATATTCATTCTAACAAGCATTGACTGTTTTTTCGTTGAAAAAATCCGCTAACATAGATTGCTCATTTGTCTCGTGTTTCAAGCGCACAGCAATTTATTGTTATGTATGTCTGCGTGAAATGTATTTGAAACCGTGATATTACTGCAATACAACCGCTAGTAAACATAATAACTAATGCCGACTCCGTGTCTGGAAGAGCGGAAAATATTGTGCTGAGTAGAACCCATATCCGTGGCATCGGCTACTCCTTAGTAGTGGAAATGAACAAATCGCAGTTAACGAAGCTCATTGTCAAGCAATATATGCGAACTTCCAACCACAAATACGATAGGCCACTTTGAACAAGCCACTTACAGTCAGCAAGCTGGATGAACTCAGGGTAGACACCCAATATTTATTCCACAAACTTTCCAGCAGCCGCTTGTCCCAGCTTGATTTGAAGTACGACATTTCGAGCGAATAATATTCTTTGCAATGCACACCAAAATCTTCTATCTTGTTTAAAGGAATGGTTTGATATTCGTCCGGACCATCATCAGGCGCTTTGTAGCCCTTTATAAGTAACACCAAAATGGTACGTTTCAAAAAAGAATCAATCAATAAATTGCCGAAACGCTTACAGCAGCAACAGTGTCAGCAACCTTGTCGAAGGAATTGCTCAACTGCATGTGTCCCAATTCAAAAAAATTTTCTTTCAATGTCTTTGAAACTGTCCTTAAAACGATAAAAACAAACAGTACGACCTAATATAAATGCATAGCTTGAAACACTGACCTTCGGGTACGTACGAAACGCACCAATGTTTACTTTTCCTGCACTGATAGTTCTCGTGGGGTCTATGACAATGGCGAGAAAAGGTTCTTGATATTGCTGATTCATGCGCTGCGTTCCTGAAAACAAAATATAATTTTATTTATCACAAAACCAGTTAACTATATCGCAAGTACAGTGTTTTAGAACTGATTGAAAAGTTCTCAAATTTCGAATCTACAACCCATACCAACATCGATGCCAGATAGCCAGCATCCGTAACCCGGATGACTGTGATACCAGCCAAGTACGTTTTCCAGTCTTCCGACCTGCAAAACAACAGTATGAGAAACATTGTGTGCTGTCCAAAAAAATGGACGGCAGTCTGCCTTGTTGGAAATACGTTTGTGAATTGCCTAATGTTTACTGATGATATGTGCGGGTTTGACCCCAGTACCAGTGATCCACAACACATACTAAATGTTTGTTGTAACTATGCTACCAAACACGCAATTATTGCTAACTTCTGAAAGACAGTCAGTGCGCTTTTTCTTGTATGCTTTTGCTGTAAGCTTTCATTTAACCTTTTTATTTTTTCGTTCTCTCGACCGATCCTTTCAACAAACCAATTATCTCCCAGTGTAACGATTTTGCATGACGATGAACGGATGCAGAAGTTGGTGGTACATGGTTTTAGTGTGTGTTCCTTTTTAGTATTGTCTGTACGCACAAACTAAAATCTTCCCGCTGTGATAAGGTTTCTCGTATTCTTTTACTAACCTCTGAAATATGGACATGAATCTGAGCCAAACACGCAAGTAATAAAAAAAATTCTTCAATGAATCCGAAGTGCAAAAATCATTGAATCAGAATACCTTTATGGTAACTGGTGAGAATTTTGATAATAGCTGTATATTGATCTTGTGTTAAATCTACCCAAAACGATGCAGACACATCGAAAACGTAAACGTACACGAGATTCACCATCTGGAGTGAAAGACAAAAATTTTATAAGCAGAAGCCAAATTCGTTCAACCGAACCAGTCCCTTAAGTTGTCGTAGATGGGCAAGCATCTTCCAGTTGGGAAAGAAAACGCGAAAGAAGACTACTACGAATTTTCGAAAAACATTCACGCATACGATGAGAAGATCACATGCCTGTTGAGATCCCCTGGCGGCAGTATGGAAAATATTTTTCATAATGAGGTGGTGAATGGTTCTACGGTATACACATTCTGTAGTTCCATGTAGTGAAGAGCTGAGCTGATACTAACAGAGATTGGACAAAACCGGTGAGTTACAAAATGAAAAACCCAAAACTTCTTAACATATATACGCGCAGGTGTGACTGTGGCGCTTGTAAGTTTTAATACACCTGCGTGCCAATAGCTCATTCAACATGGTGCCTGTGACAAGTGGATTTAGAACAACTTTGGGGCCAACAACTCTCGAAAGAATCGGTGAACATCGCACCTCTAATTACAAAGTAGTGGTTCCTCTACTCATTTTGCATTTCACAACCCTTGAAACTTACGTAGTATCTTGTCACCCACGCCAGAAAAAAATCCACAAAAACTTGAGCTGCAGATGCGTGCAGTTTTTTACTACCGTAAAAAAGCAGATCAAGATGGCCTCTCAACGACGCGTTTTGCGCAATATTTAAAATCGCAGATTTTCGCAAACAACTGCTCTTCAACAAAACTAAAATAACATCATATGACCTGAGCAAACAAATATTTGAAAACTAAAAAATATAGATTCGGTTTCAGCGATAGACAAGTCTCAATAGCCAAACTATTGCAGGTATGCACCGAATCACAAGAATTACCTGCTTAGCGCTGGTAGTGTAAGCGGCCATATATTCGTAAGCTGCAGCTTGCGCATTGACTCTTGTCTCAGTTCCTTCCACCGGCAATGCAAATGAATCCATAACTATCATGTTCTCACCGTCAACCTAAACGCACGTAATGCACTCGTCGGCAAAAGTCAGGTTTGAAATACGATGAAACAAATGACAATCCATGCATACAGCACGGAGTGCTGAATCAGAAATGAATGAATGAATCAGGAACTCAGAACATTACGTTCACAGTTATTTCACGAAAGAAAAAAATTATGTTTTCGAAAATTATGTTGAAAAAAGCATGCATATCATATCTGTGTACTATTTTGAAGACTAAAAGCACACGTAGCAATGATCGTAACGTGAGAAAAACGATACAGACAGGGCGTTGCGGCCTTATGTCAAAGTGCGACCTCAAGGGGTGAGCACACAGCAGAACCTTGCAGATGCTCACGTTACAATGATTTTTCTTCAACAAAAATTATTTGCAAATAATCAGACATAAGCGTCAGGTGGAAAAGAACTACTACCAAATCTTAAGTTACCAGGTTGGTGACCATGGTGTTAAAACTTTCAGTGCAAGCTGGTAATTTGGTTGTTCAAACATCACCACATCGAAACTAAGTACTTAACACTGGTGCTTCCTGCCATAGCCTGCGTGTGCTCACACGAGAACGAAGCAAAAGACATACCCAGTTCTTTTCTGATGACACCAAGAATGGGTGGTTGACCGTAACATTGCAACCACAACTAAAAATACACAAAACCAACCAAACCACACAAATTACCCTCCATCTCAACACTATGTATGGCTACTCACATGCAAATCATCCAAGCCCACAACCACTGATTTCAAACCTTATGCATTCTTAACACATATTGTGAATTAAAGTTTCATTCATTCTGATTTTTAAAATACTTCCAGAGAACAATACTTGGTAAAGAGAGGGCAACATTGTTTTGCAAGTTACAATACAGTGCCTTATGAACACTATAAGCGGTATTGCAGACAAATCCAGTAAATCATGCTGAGTTGTACAATGTGAGCACTGAGCGCTACAATTAAGCGAAATAACAATGAACCTTTCGTACAACCTGAAATCAAGGAGACTTTTGAGACAATTTTCCAATGCATGTTGAAAACCATAACTAAATATAGTTATGCTTTTGTAATCTGCAGGAAGAATTAGGCGCTCCTTTATGATGAATCAGTGACTCGACAAAAGTTTTTCCGCTCATATATTTCAAATGCTTGGGAAAACATTGCCGAAGTTTTAAGCTTGGAATACATTTCCTTGACCATATCACTACCATTTACTTTTCCCAAACTTCTTTGGTCCCGTATTGGTGTGCATCCAGCAGAACTACCTAAGATTGGCGTTGACCACTGCTTTTTTCGCTGAGACAAATTGGTCACTGAAACATTTCGATCATTTGTCTCACAGTTGTATTTGAACTCGCCGTAACAGTGTTCATTAGACTATATTTTCAGCCGTTCTGACCTAAATGGCTAAATTCTTTTCGGTCAGTTCAGGAACATTTCGGTCTATGACCGAAAAATGACCAGAAAAAAAAACAGGTTGACCATCGGGTATTTCAAGTCCTAGGGCTGTTGTTCCCGTGAGTCTCCCGAAAGAGGAAAAGCAGGTATGGAAATGAATGAATGTATTCTTCAAACAATCAACAAACTACTTTATTAATTATTACCTTTCCGAGCATCATTCCCATTACTTCCAGATTTCCACCAGATCGAGCATGCATTACCATTTTTAGCAATGCTAATGCTGATACTTTGCAGTTTTTGAAGTAGTGAGGACTGAAAAACATTAACAACTTCCCGTATTTATTCGATTGTAAGCCGCGGTTTATAAAGATTTCTTATACTTTTTATTTCTTTACCTTATCGAAAGTATAGATGACGCTCAGTCATTCGTTAGCTACGTTTTTTTCGACCAAACTCTCTTTACATTATATTCTCTTTAGCATCACGTGCACAACGTATCTGTCACAGAAGGGATTATGATGAACAGAAACTAGTTGTAGTGGTGAAGCATCATTACCAGGGTTACGAATAAACGCGAAACGTGCTAGTACGCGAGAGTATCTAAGAAGCTTAGGTGACCTATGTTCGTTCAAGTGCGGCTTACATTAATTTTTAACACCATTTCGTGCGGCTTACAATCGAGTAAATACGGTGTGCATCTTACAGAAAGAAGTGGAGAAAAACTCATTTTCAGATCCAGATGTAAGAGGGAAAGAAATTTAATGCAGCCTGTTGAATTCTTCTACTCAAATTTGTTGATGAAACTTGTGCATTCAATATACTCTAAAAGTGGCAGACCAAAATCAACAGCATGGTACAAAGATCTTACCTTTGTCTATTTTTGTGCACTCACATAAAGTTGAACGGAGAAAACCCACATTCATATTAACACTTGTGTGGTCCACCCACAAGTTTGGGCATTCGCAACTAAGCAAGAATTTCTTAACTACAAGAGAAGAATAACCAACTGTCAAAAGCCAGTGGCACAGACAACCGAAGATACCTAGGTGCCTCAATTTTATGTTCCGGAAATAAAAAAAAAATTATTCTGGAAACTCATACTTTGGAGGAACAACGTATTGGAACCTTACAAGAAGCAAAGCATTCTACTATACAGAAGATAAAGCAAAGAATGTCTTGACATTTCATTAATGAGGACTTTGTTTGGCAGCGACTTTACCAAAGTGACAGTCTGTATCACAAGCCATTTATATTATTATTGTGATGTTTGGTCTATTTGAAAAGGAGTTAAGCAGTAGAATTGATATACTAGTGTAACGGCCAAAAGCAGATGTACTAATATATATTATCAGATAAATATGACCGCTTGCTTGGACAGAGCAACTCACTTCAAACACACCATAAACATACTAGTGTATACTTATACTTACTCTTTAGCCCATGGCTTTGCTGCCAGCATATCTTGTTGGCCTTGTTGGTCATACTTGTAAATCTCATCAACAGAGCTGATGTTCTGAAAGCAAGCACACAGTCATAATTAGTCCAATCAATTCAAAAACAATGTGCTCACTGACATGTAAGTTTAAATTAGTTAAAAAGTGTTTTGCCCAAAGTGCAAATGGGCATTGTCACAACTCTATATTCTATGGCCCATCCCGCCATTGACAACAGTGAGCAAGTGCGACATCTACGTAGTGTTTTTTACATAGAATGAATATCCATCACTCAAGGAGGCACGCCATCTGTCGCGGTTGGCAGCAAGTATTTCCCAGGACCATGGAGAGATGTGGAAGCCAGCTATGCCATGCCTGATGTCCTTGTAGAGCAGCTTGTTTGCCAGTTCTCCAAGGGGTGTTGCAGAATTCGCTGTAAAGGATATCCTTGGGCAGGCAACCATACCCCGTATGACGGATGTGCCCCAGCCAGCACAGACGTCACTGCCTCATGATGGTGGTGAGGTCATGTGAGCAAGTGACGGACAGGGTCTCTCCACGAGACACCAAGGATAGGGTGGAGGAATCTGAAGTGAAGTGTTGAGACAGTTTTCTGGCGGTTATATGTGTACCACATCTTACTGCTGTATAGCAGAATACTCAGGACGCACGCGAAGTAGACCCTGACCTTTAGTTTGATAGTGAGGGGATGATTGTTCCAAACCCGAGAACTGAGTGACCTGAAGTTAGCCAAAGCCTTTCCAACTTGTTGGTTGATTCTGTCATCCCGACTTTTGGAAAAGTTAACACATCCCAGATAAGAAAATTTGTCGACAGTTTTAAGCAGTGAGCTGTTGATGAGAATGTGTGGTGAATTGGGTGTTCCAAGTAACATTACATCAGTTTTCTTCAAGCTGGTGATTATGCTGAAGTCAGTGCAGGCTTTAGTGAAGCAATCGCACAGGTTTTGCAAGTGCGTCTCGGAGTGAGCAACTAGAGCAGCGTCATTGGCATGCACAGTTCATGAATCAGTATAAGCTTAGTCTTGTTTTTAGCACGCAGCTGGGTAAGGTTGAACAACCCACCACTGCTATGAGTGGGGAGTGTAATGAAAATTACTGTTTGAAATTCTGCATCTTGTGGATACACGGCGCTGATTAGTTTTTCGCTGATTGCTTTCGTGTTATTTGCAAGCGGTTGATGTTTTCTATTCGTGTCATTCGTAGTTGCTGCAGTACTGTTAACACATGTCTCTTCTTTCGTTTCGTTCGTGACCTTAGTTTGTGATTTAAGTTTATTAAAATCTTGAAGACAGAGGTTTGACGTGTACGATTATCTACAACTTAATAAATTTAAATCTAACTGTCGAAGAGTAAATGGATAAAGTATTGCGGCCCAGTCGACTAGATACTGATCCGAGTTCTCAAGATACATCGTCAGACTGGCTACACCGGAAAAAAAAAAAAAAAAAACTTTTGAGAACTTTGTAGCTACCTTGCCAAATGACGGACACGCAAAAATGTGGTCTTAACGAATTTTGTGACTTCTAAGATTTACCAGTATATCGAAGACATAACTGAGTACGATTTAGCAATCGAGGTTTTGGAAAAGCTGTTGTTAAACCTAAGAACCAAGTCTATGCTCCCCATCCACTTGCGACCAGAATCGACACCCGTCGGAGCCTATCAGGGCGTGAATGCAAGTTCTCAGAACCTTGAGCAAAGATGGCAACTTTCAACAGGTGCAACATCTGAACGAATATATTAGAGACTCTTTCATTAGAGGTTTAAGGTCAAGTGGGATGCGACAGCGTTTATTAGAAAATGTGACGCTCGGGTTGGAGGAAGCGTTTAATCAAGCGTGTACTCGTGAAGCTGCAGCGCCAAACACCGAATCTTACAAACCTGTGTCTCAGTCATCGGCAGTGAAGACTTTGCAGTCTAGACGTGAGGAAGATCAGCCCGACTATACCGCTACTTTAACCGAAAAATTTTTCTTTGGTGGAAATACGAAGCACCTATGGTCGCGTTGTCCTGCGTGAGGAGTTGAATGCCACAAGTGCCAGAAGGGGCATTTTGCCAAAGTGTGTAGGAGCATTACATCCTCCGCTGTCGGAATCGCTTGAAGCATCAGACGTAAAGAGCCCCTCACGCTACGCTTGCGATGATCAATCAACCTTTGATTGCCTCAGTGATAGACAACGTGCCTTCATCGCTTTCGAAGTCTTCTGGTGTTCTACGTGCTTCCGGGCGCGACGTACGCGTTTTGTTCGATAGCTGCAGTTCGGAAAGCTTCATTCAACCTTGTTTGGTTTACTCGTTGAAGCTTAAAGTTCGGCCATTCTCTAAAATTATTTCATTGGCCGCTTCTGCAATGTCGAGTGAAATTAAGGGCTACACGCGTGTAAACATTCTGTATCAAGGTCAAGAATACACCCGCGTTCAGCTGGGGAATTGACTTTCAAGCACAGCATTCTAACGTCATTTTTAAATATGGTGGTGACAACACAACTTGACTGTTTGTGAATTTACTACACTTCGGATGACGTCACCTACACCGTTCAAAAACCTCACTGCTGACTGTCATCCTGTGGCTGTGCGATCTCGGAAGTACTCCCAAGATCGCGCGTACATCAATGAAGAGGTGAGACGATTACTGAAAGAAGATATAATAGAACCCAGTCAATCGCCGTGGCGTGCTCAAGTGGTGGTCGTGAAAGGCAAAAATCATAAAAGACATCTGGCAAGAGATTATTCGCAAACTATTAACAGATTTACTTTATTGGATGCATTCCCGCTACCAAATATCAACGAATTAATCAACCAAATAGCTCAATTTCGCGTTTTTAGTACAGTCGACATGAAAAGCGCTTACCACGAAATACCTCTGCGAGAAGAGTATAAACCCTACATTGCATTTGAGGCAAGTGTGGGATTGTACCAATTTACCCACTTGCCATTTGGTGTCGCTAACGGCGTTGCATGTTTTCAGCGAATAATGACTCAGTTTGTTCAGGAAGAGAAGCTGGATGCTGTGTTTCCCCATGTAGGTAACATAACGATTTGTGGTCATTCAAAGGAAGACCACGATGAACACTTCAAACGATTTTTCAAAGCAGCCCAACGTAGAAATCTGGTTTGAAACGAGTCCAAAAGCGTTTTGACAACCCGTAAGCTTCCGATTTTGGGCTACGAGATTGAGTAACGTGAAATAAGACCGGATCCGGAACGCCTCCAACCATTACGTAAGATGCTGATTTCTGAAAATACACGATCATTATATCGGTGTCTTGGTTTCTTTTCGTAGTACTCCAAATGGATTCCGAAATTCTCGGATCGAACCCTTAACTGTTATTCGTCCCTGAACTGTTAATGAATGCTTTCCTTTAAATGAAGCCGGTGTGCGTGCATTTCAAAATCTTAAACAAGCTATAGAAGATGCAGTAGTGGTGGCCGTGGATGAAAATGAGCAGTTTGAAGTGGAAACAGATGAATCAGAATGGACATCTGTCCTGTTCCGTTTTTCTCGAATGCTTCAGGGGTCTGAGATAAACCACCCATCTACTGAGAAAGAAGCCCAAGCGATTATTGCAGGGTTCCCACAGTCGTTGTTGAAAGTCATGAAAAATCCTTGAAAAATTTTTTTTTCTGGAAAGTCATGGAAATTTTGAAAGTAATTAGGAGTCACGAAATTTTATCTGCTGAAAAAATGTTTAACAAATTTGAACTAAATTATTGTATGAAATAGACAAACTTAGATCTTAAACTGTTCAAAATTTTTGTAAAGTATGAGTAAAGAAGCAGATAATTTGGCAGTAGCAACAGAAGAAAACCATGATTTTACTGCGGTTGCAAAATCAAATGCTTTTAGACAAAAAGTACGTGAAAATAGAGAAAAAGCTTGGTGAAAAAATACAGACTTAAAAGAAAAATTGAAGTTTATGGACTAATACTTTTTCTTTTGGGGCACTACTACATATTAGCTGTTGGAATTATCCATAAATTTATGCTACTTCTGTTGAATATGGGATTTTTTCTGGAAGTTTGTATATTGGAAGAGTTGTCTAACTTGGAACTCTTACTAATACCTTTCCAGTTCCCCATTTTAATTAAAACAAAAAGTTCTCTTTTGCTTCATGTGTTCTATTGTTCAATTCTATTAAAGTAATTCCTGTGAAGTTGCCGTCATATGCTAAGGGCTTAGCAATACGTTAGCACCACTTTTGTTTTACAAACAAGCTTTGAAAAATTATTCATTTTATGGGGTAATTTGTAGTCCACGAACAAGTATGTACAAATATTTTCATCTTATCAGTAACACTTTCTCTGTGATGTTTATTTTGAAAGTATATATTTTATTTTTTCGTTTACAGAATAACATAGTGTTATAAGTTGCAGTGTTACTGGTACCATGTAGCATTTCAGACATGGTATCAAGTGTATTGGCTGGTTCTCACTCTTGGGACTGTGATGTGATTGCTTATGTTGCATATTAGTGGTGTCTTCTCATAAGATTTGAATTCAGTCATATTACAGAAAGAGTCATGCTTAGTTCAGCATGTTTGATTTGTGTACGAAAACAGTAAACGGATTAACATTAATGAGCAATATTGCCTGTAAACTTCAAGTTTAGCAACCTTTTCAAAGGTAGCCTTTTGTAAATAAGTTTTTAAAATGTGTTTGTTTTATGAATTTTTTTGTGACTTTCTATATGCTATGATGAGAATTATTTCTTGCACACAAGGATGCGTGTGTCATTTTAGCATAAGTGTAGGCAAGTTGAAAACAGATTGATTTTTTCAAAGTTTTAAACTTGGCTTCAGTTTGCTGACATAACACACATTCTTCTATTTTATATAAAAAAATACTGTAACATCTTGAGCATAGTTAAAACTCACAATAAGTTTTTATTTGTTTGAGTTAAAATTCACAGTAAGTTTATTCTTGTCGAGCTTGTTTGAAAAAATTCCTGAAAAAGCTAAACTCAAGTCATGAGATGTCATGGAATTTAATTGTGAAACTGCTGTGGTCACCCTGTTATTGTGGCCATACGTCACTGGAAGCATTATTTAGCAGCAAAGCATTTTACATTGCAAACTGATCAAAAGTCCGTGACATTTATGTTCGATCAAAAGCACACGGGAAAGATTAAAAATAATAAAATTTTGCACTGGTGAAGTGAGTTATCGTATTACAGTTTTGATATTGTGTATAAACCAGGTTTGGACAATATTCCACATGATGTTCTCTCTTGTACAGTATTTCATGTGCCTTATCACATGACAAATCTCTTCGACAGTTACACGATGCGTTGTGCCATCCCGGTGTAACCTGATTAACGCACTTTATTCGCAGTCGTAATCTTCCGTATTCTATATTCTATTGCACGTATCAAACGGGTTGTATCCAACTGTCAAATTTGTTGTGAGTGCAAACCATGATTTTATCAGCCCATACCGAGAGACCTTGTTAAAGCCATGCAGCCGTTTGAAAGGCTCAGTATTGATCTTAAGGGTCCTCTTCCTAGTAACAATCATAATAAATATTTTCAGAACGTTGTTGATGAATACTCTAGGTTCCCATTTGCATTTTCCTGTCGTGTCTTATCAACTGAGAGCGTCATTAAGGTATTAACATCACTGTTTACTGTCTATGGTATGCCGGCTTACATCCAATCCGACAGGGGAGCTTCTTTCATGAGTCACGAACTTCAAGATTTTCTCACTTCAAATGGAGTATCTACAAGTCGAACGACTCTGCACAACCTGCTGGGAACAGACAGGTTGAAAGGTACAATCGTGATATTTGTTTATTAAAACCTTAAAGACAGAGGTTTGATGTGTACGATTCACTACGCAACAAATAATTTTTTATGTCAAGGTTGGGATGTTTTCTGGATAATTTTTGGTTGCTGAATCCGAATTTAGCATCTTGTTTCTCCTGCTGTCAGTATTTTTCAAGATACAGTGCATCCTCGATTTTCCGGCCCCTCGATTAACCAGCCGAGTTCAACAGGGAGGTACATTCAATTATTTAGTCTAAAATGTACACGTTTTACAGTGGAAAAAAAACTAGAAAGCCAACAATGTTGTCAAGAAGCTCATTTCTTATTTTGTAAGTTTATATTATTATGTAATAGTATATAATTACGTAATAGTTCTTATTTTGTATGTAGGTGGTGGACAGTGGGCACCCTACGATAGATACTTTTCTTATCCGGCCAAGATTTTGGAAAAAGGTTTCCCAACATGGCCGGATAATCGAGGATGCACTGTATTTACAATATTATATATATTTTTCTCTAAATATCTAATTAGTCAAACATTTTTACTAACTTACATCACAACTTTTGAACCTGAAACCCCAGCAGGTCATCCAAAGTATCAAAAGACTCAGATTGTAGCCTAGTTTCTAGTAAAAACTTCAGCGAAATACTACCACCTAACGGTTGGCGCCCAGGGCCAGGCAAAGTGGGCCAAGGTGGCCTAGAAGTCCTCCACTTATGACGTCACTCACAGACAACCCGAACCCCCCATATGTGGATACTACATAGGCACCAAGCAACAAAAGCACAAGATTTCTCCCGGAACGAAACTTGTCTC